>Ga0315289_10000559_pt1 | contig 57214 bp, 43 predicted proteins | sample YL17G11_40_MG_FD_203452 | JGI IMG/M metagenome (GOLD analysis project Ga0315289, IMG submission 203452) | Sediment microbial communities from Yellowstone Lake, YNP, Wyoming, USA - YL17G11_40 | ecosystem: Environmental > Aquatic > Freshwater > Lake > Sediment | place: USA: Wyoming | collected...
GGGGCGGGTTGGCAAGGACGGCGGGGGGGAAGCGGGAGAAAGGCTGAGAGAGAGGGTTTTGTGTTTTCGGACGGCAAGCGGCGGCTTTTTCGATGCACGTTGCTTTCGCTTCGCGTTTTCTATCAACTCGCTCTCTGCGTCCTTACCTCGTCACCGGCGTCGAAGCCGTCGCGTTTTTCCCCGTCTGAGCGCGAGGAAGAGGCGTCGGAGTCGCCAGAGCCGCCGCTATCGTCCTCGCCAGATCCGTCGATTTCGTCGTCGGCGTCGATTTCAGCTTGGCCATGCGAGTAGTCGCCTCGGTTCCACGCGTCGCGCATGCTGCCTCCTCCTCCGTTGCCGTTGCCGTTGCCGCCGCGGCCTCCTCCGCGGCCTCCTCCTCCGCGGCGACCATCTCGCGGGCGAGGCATCGGGGGGGGGATAGGTTATGAGCTGCGAGGAGAAGGGAAGAATCGAAGGGAAGACAAAGAAAAATGGAGTTGTGTTTTTTGGTTGTCTGTTCTCTCTATCTCTCTCGCTCTTCCGCGCTCTCGCTCTTTTTCCCCGCGTGGTGTTTTTTCGCGAATTGTTGTTTGTCACAAGGGGCTTTTTAAAACGGAATCGCCAAGAGGTAAGGGGGAATCGAAAATCGTCATCACAAAAACTCCCTCTATCTGACCCCTCTCTCCCTCTAGTACCTCTCTCGTTTGTCTCTCTCTTTTCTCTCTCCACTCTCTCTCTCTCTCCACACACTCTCTCAGCCATTCTCTATCTCTCAAGGTCGCGCGAGCGTGGGGCTGAAAAAAGGCCAGAGATTTGTAGTTGATTATTTCTTCTCGTCTCTATTTTGTTTTTTATTCAACGCTCTTGCGTGCTCACGCTCGCGCTCCGCTTTTTCTTCTTCATTTCGAGAAGAAGAAAATCCTCAAGCCTTGGCCTGCTCGGCCCTCCACTTCTCGATCCACTCGCGGGCCTCGGCGGCGCCCTCTCCGCCAGCGGCGACGGCGGCGGCGGCGGACTCGGGAGTGGGAGCAGCAGCAGCAGCAGCAGCAGGAGCAGCGGCGGCAGCAGCGGCAGGCTTGGGGGAAGAAGCGGCCGCCGCTCGCGAGGAAGGAGAAGAAGAAGAGGAGCTCGGCCCGCTCTCGGCCACGGCCTTGATCGCCCCCCCCGCCGCCGCGACCGGGTCCTCCAGCAGCGCGTCGGCAACCCTCCTCAGGTCGGCCCCGGCCTCGGCGACGCCGATCTTGGCGTCGACCAGCTCGCGCAGCTCGTCGGCGGTCCGCCGGCGGTCGCTCGCGAACACGAGGCGCTTGGCGGCGAACTGCCCGGCGGCCACCAGCCCCGCGACCTCGAGCACGGTCGAGGCCTCCTGGAAGAGCAGGGTGGCGCCGGCGACCAGCGCCGCGACGGCGATGCCGGCCTTGGCGGCGGTGGGCGCGGCCTTGAAGTCCTCCGCCAGGGAGTCGACGGCGCCGCCGACGTTTTTCAGAGCCGAGAGGTCGAACGTCAGGCCCCTGCTGGGGGCCCTCCAGGGGGCGCCGGAGGCCTTCCAGCCGCGCCGGCCCTCGGCGCCGTCGGCGACGAACGCGATGCCGGCCTCCGGGGTCGCTCCCGCGGCGGCCAGGGCCGCGGCGGCGGCGGGCGCCTCCCTGCCAAAGGAGTCCAGGAGGATCACGCCCGCGTCGCCGTCCGCCAGGCCCAGCTTGGCGAACTTGGCGGCGAAGCCGGCGTCGACCTGGTACGAGGCGGCCTCGCCCTTCTTGGTCGCCTTGACCTTGAGCGTGAACGGCAGCGAGACGGCGCGCTTGGCGCCCTTGGGCAGCGAGGGGGACCCAAACTGCTTCGCCGACTCCTTGGAGCGAACGTCGACGAGGACGGTGCCCTCGTCCGCCAGGGACTCGAGGACGGCCTCGACGGGGGCCGGCTTGGCTTTTCCCGGGCCCTTGCCGCCGCCTCCTCCGCCGAGGACGGCGGCGAGCGCGGCCGGGATGGCGAGCGCGGCGGCGCCGCCGGCGACGAGGAGCGGGTTGACAGAGCTCAAGGCGTCGAGGACGCTGCTCGATGCGTCGCCCGCGGCGCCGGCCGCGACGGCGGCCGCGGCGCCGACGGCGCCCTTGGCCGCGCCCGAGGTGGCCGCGGCGTAGGCTGCGGCGGTGTTGGCCGGGTCGAAGGTGAGGAGCTCGCCAGCAAAGGCAGGCAGGGCCGCGAGCGAGGCGGCGATCGAAGCAGCACCGGCAGCGGCAGCAGCGGAAGAAGAAGCGTTGGACGTCAACTTGGACGCTTTCACGACGACGGTGGAGCGCTGCTGCGGCTTGCTGGCAACGGCGCTGGGCCTAAAGGCCGAGGCATGGGAGAGAGAGGCGTGCATCTCGAGAGTCGGCGGGTGTTTTGGAGGCGGGAGAGGGCTCGGGGCAGCGGGCGGAGACGACGAGGGGAAAGGATCCGGAAAGGATAAGAGAAAGTGAGCGTGAGCTGACTGAGAGGTACGAGAGCGAATGGAACGGAAAAAAACGTTGATCTAAATAAAGTCACTCTTTGTCGTTCTCTTTCGGCGTGGGGGGAGAGAGAGAGCAGAAGGAATTATTCTTCCCTTCTCTTTTCCAGAGAGAGAAGAGAGAGACAGAGAGAGGGAAGCAGAGCATGGCATCGGACCCTCTCGCCGCCGCGGCAGCAGCAGCAGCAGCTGCCGCGGCCGCAGCCATCTCACCGCCGGTCGCCACCGCCGATCATCGTTCGGCTGGCTTCATCGCATCTTCTCCGCACGGCGCCTCGCCGGGCAGCGGCGGAGGCCGCGGGGCCCGCGGCGGCAGGAGCTCCCGCGGCAGGGGCGGCTCTCGCGGCAGGGGCCGCGGCAGGGGACGAGCGGCGTCGGCCGAGCCCCCGGCAGCATCGGGAGGAGGAGGAGGAGGCTTCGGCCTCCTCGACGACACCGCCAGCGCCGCCGGCGCCGCGGCAGCGGCCGCCGTCGCCGTCTCCGCTCGGCCCCTGCCTCCTCCGGTCCCTCGCCCCGACGAGCCCGCGCGCCGAGGCCGAGGCCGCGGCCGCGGCCGCCCGGCAAGGGGAGGAGGCGCAGGCCGCGTCTCGAAGCGCTCGGCTGCGGCCGAGGGAGGCGCAGCGCAGCGGCGGAGCGGCGGCGGCGGAGCAGGCGGCACTGGCGGCGGCACGGCCGCCTTCTCCTCCGCCGCAGCAGAACAAGCCGCCAGGGCCGCCGAGGCCGCCGCCGAGGCCGCCAACGAGGCCGCCGCAGAGCAGCAGCGCGCCCACCGCCGAAGGGGACTGTTCTCGGGCTCCCTGCCGCTGATGCTCTACGGCTGCGGCGACGCGCGCCACCCGCTCCCGGAGACCGTCGACGCCGTCGAGGACTGCGTCTGCGACTTCGTGTCGGCCCTCGGACGCGTCGCCGCCGCGGGAGCGGCCTCGCTCGGGCTCGGCGGGTCGGCGGCGCTGCTCGCGCGGGCGGGACTGGCGGGGGCGGCGGGCTCGGGGGCCGCGAGCGCGGCGCTGGCCGCCGCCAACGCCGCCGCGCAGGCCGCCGAGGCCTTTGCCGCGGCGGCCCTCGCCAAGGCGGGGCAGCAGCAGCAGCGCGCCGGCACCGCGGCCGGGGCCGCCGCCGCCTCCTCCGCTTCCACCGCCGCGCGCGCCAAGGCCGCAGCTGCGGCCATGCAGCGCCACCAGGCCATCGCTGCCGCCGCCGACGCCGCCGCGGCCAAGGCGCGGGCCGCGGCGCAGGCGCTGCAGAGCGCCGCCGGCGCGGGCGGCGGCGGCGCCGCCTCGGCCGGGCCCGTCGCCGCGGTGAGGCTGCAGCCGGAGGACATCCTTTTCGCCGTCCGCGGGGACCGCAGGCGCTTCGGCCGGTGCGCCGAGCTGCTGCTGGCCGCGGAGGAGATCGCCGCGGCAAAGCGCGCTTTCGAGGCCGACGAGGACAAGTAGAAGCGAATCAAATGAATCATCAAGCAAACGATACCCACAACGATGACGGAGCGGCACCGACGCGGGCGGCGGAAACGGCGACCGAAACGAAAACAAAAGCAAAAGCAAAAGCAAAAGCAGGCGCCTCTTCTCCTTCTTCTTCTTCTTCTTCTTCTTCCGCCCTCCTCCTCTCGGCCCTGATCTCCCAGGCCCGCGAGCTCCGCTCACTCACGGGCTCGCGCGTGCTCCGCCTCCCGTGCGGCGGAGGCGAGGGAGCCGGGGCAGCGGGGGGCCCCGACCCGGAGCTCTTCCTCCGGGCCGCGGTCTCGCCGCGCCGTCCGGCGCTCCTCGAAGGGGCCACGAGCCTCCCCGCGTTCTCCCCGCCCGCGCCCTGGACAGAAGAGCAGTTCGTTGAGCTCGCGGGGGGGGCGGCGACGGTCGTGACCGTCGCCGAGACGCCGCACGGGAGGGCAGACGCGGTCGTCCCCTTCGACGACGACGACGACGACGACGGCGGCGGCTGCGGCGGCCAAGGACCAGCAGCAGGAGAGGGAGAGAGAGAGGGGAACGACGGCGGGAGAGAGGGCAACGGCGGAAGGAGAGCGGGCCGACGGCGCCGCGTCTTTGCTCAGCCGCGGGAGGCGAGGATGCCGCTCGGCGAGCTGCTCCGGAGCCTCCACGCCGAAGCCGCCGAATCTCCGTCGCCTCCCCGCGTCGTGCGCTACGCGCAGCGGCAGAACGACTCGGCGAGCGACGGGGCCGAGTTCGCGGCGCTGCTCGACGGCGGCGCCGTCCCGCGCCGGCTCGCCTGGGCCGAGCGCGCGTTCGCCGAGGCGCGGCTCCCCCCCTCGCCTCCTCCTCCCTCTTCTCCCTCTCCTCGCCAGGCTCCCTCGCCGGACGCGGTCAACGCCTGGGTCGGCGGGCCCCGATCGGCGACGTCGTGGCACCGCGACCACTACGAGAACGTCCACTTCTGCCTCGTCGGGCAGAAGGAATTCCACTTGCTGCCGCCGAGCGAGGGGTGGAGGCTGCAGAGGCGGAGGCGGAGGGCGGCGAGGTACGAAGAAGAGCGAGGAGAGCGAGGAAGCGAAGGAGAGGGAGGAGGAGAGGGAGGGGACGGAAGGAAGAGGCTCGTCCCGGTGCTGGAGTCGTCGCCGCGGAGGTCTGTGCGATGGTCCGCCGCGCCGCCGCCGCCGCCGCCTCGCTCGGGCCCCGGCCTCGGCGGCGGCGCCGGCGTCGACCTCCCGCAGGAGGCCTTCCCTTGGCTCCTGGGCTCCGAGGCCCGGAGGGCGCGCCTGCCGCCGCCGCTGACAGTCGTCGTCAGGGCCGGGGACGCCATCTACCTCCCGCCGCTGTGGTGGCACTGCGTGACGCAGAGAGGGGGAGGGCGGGAAGGTGCGCCGCCTCCGGTCACCGTCTGCGTCAACTACTGGTACGACATGAGGTTCGACGACCGGTATTGCTCTGCGAGGCTCCTGGACAGGCTGGAGCGGGCGCTGCTGCTGTTGCTGCCGCGGAAGGAGGAAGAGGAGGAGGAGGAGGAGGAGGAGGAGGAGGAGGAACAGAGCGGCAGCGACGACGACGAGAGCGAGAGCGACGAGGGCGAGGGCGGCGACGATGAAGAGTGAGGGACTGAACCTCTCTTTTAGTGTAATTTTAACTTGCATGCATGCTTCATCGCTCTTTCTCACCCTATCCCCCCCTTTTTTCTTTCCTCTACCTCTTCCCCATCTCCATCGACGAGCCCCCCGCGCCGCCTTCGACCACGGACGCCGACGTCGAGGTCTTCCACGCCAGCGTCGAGCTGTTGGCCTCGGCAAGAGCAGCGCCCTTCCGCGCCCTCTTCCGCGCGTCGACGACCTTCTTTGCAGAAAAGCCGGCGACGAGCGCGCCCCAGACGACGGACGCCCCGGCGATGAAGCCGGCGCCCCTGTCTGACAGCACCAGTCCCAGGATCAGGTTGATGAAGGCGAGCACGGCCGCCGAGATCCCCGCGACGCGGTGTCCCGCGAGCCAGCGCGCGCGCTTGGCGGACGCGCCCTTCTCGCCAGGCGCGGCGCCGGCCGGGCGGAACGCGCCGGCGACCGCCTGGGCTCCCGCGACGGCGAAGACGACGTAGCCAATGATCTCGTGCGCGAGCTTGCTGCCGTGGTCGGTGGGCTTCTTGATCGCGACGCCGCAGCCCTGGTTGAGTCGGATGTGTTCGGAGAGAAAGAGAGAGGGGAGACGAGGGAGGAGAGTGAGTTTTTTTCCGTTCCTCCCGCTCCCTCGCTCTCTCCCTTCCTCCCCCCCAAAAAAACAAGACAAGAGCCCAACCCCCAAACTCACCAGCCCGGCGGCGGTCAGCGCCAGCGCCAGCACCTGCAGCCCCACGTGCAGCTGGAACCACAGCGTCCTCCCTCCCGCAGCCCCGCGGACCACGGACGCGTCCCCGCCCGGGGCCGCGAGCCCCCCGCCGAGGCTGAGGCTGATGCCCCTGCACGCGGCGGCGACGCCGACCGCCACCGGGACCAAGACGCCCCAGGCCAGGAACATCAGCCAGGCGTGCGCCGAGTGGAGGCGGCGGCGGCGGAGCTTGCTGGCCGCGAGCTGCTCGGGCGTCGGAGCGGGAGCGGGAGCGGAAGCGGAAGCCTTCAGGGCGGCGGCGTTCGGGGCCGAGCGCAGGTCGACGACGCCGTCGCCGAAGCTCGTGTGGATCGCGGGGCGGACCCCGTCGGCCTTCATCGGGCCCGAGGCGGAGATCCACTGCGCCGCGGAGGGGTCCGCCGCGCCCGCGACGGCAGGCAGCTTCGCGACAAACTCCGAGGCGAGCCCCGCGCCGCCGGGGAGCGCCCTCGAGCTCGAGGAGACGACCTCCAGGGCCTTGGGGTCGAGGACGACCAAAGCGCCCTTCTTGCCGTCGAGGCTGTAGGACTCCAGCGCCGCGCCCGTGGCGCACTCGGCGCACCCTCTGAGCAGGAGGACCTTGGCTCCGACCATGGCCCCGGGGCGGGCCGGGAAGCCGAACGAGGAGTATCCGAGCCCTGCGGGAACCTCGAGGGCGCCGTGGAGGAGCCCGGCGGCGTTCTCCTTTCCTCCCCCGGCGGTCGCCGTCGAGTTCCAGAAGAAGGTCCCCCCGGAGGGGAGGGCGGTGCAGCCGTCGTAGGGGGCGCCGTTAGAGGCGGAGCACGAGGAAGGGGAGGGTGCTGCGGCCTTGGTGGCGACGGCGAGGAGGGCGCGGGGCTGCGATTTTTTTGGTTTTTTTCGTGGGTCGGGGTTAGGGAAGTTTCGCGTGGCGACGGAAAAAAAAACGAGCAAGGAAACCAAGGCAGGGGCTTTCAAGCGCCTTCTCTCCCCACTTCGAGTCGCACTCACCCTGGGCGTCTGCCTGGGCACGGTGCCGGGGCCAACGCCGGAGCCGCCGATGCGGACACCGCCGCCGATTCGGCCGACGGAAGTGGAGCCGACTCCGCCAATGCCCCCTATCCCGCCAATACCGCCGATTCCGAAGGCGTTTGCGCCGCAGCTTGAGAGCGGCAGAGCGACGGCGAAAAGGGCGAAGAGCAGCGCCATCGAGGCCAGCATCGAAGGCAGCATCGAGGCGATCAGCCGAGGGAGGACGGAGCGCGAGGGCCGAGCGAGGAGGGAGCGCGAGGGCCGAGGAGGAGTCGGCATCTTATGACAAAGAGAGCAAAAGAGAATTTGTGATGCGACAGAGCTCGCGGTCTCGTCTCCCGTCGCCCATTCGTTGGCTAAGGCAGATAACCAAAACCTCGCTCGCCTCCTCTTCTCCCGGTTTTCGATAGCGAAGGGAATTGTGAAAGCTGCGACATCGCCGTTTTTCGTCCATGTTGTCTTGTTCGTCGAAGGCTGCTCCCCAACCTTCCTCGCTTCTTCTCCCCACCCTCGTCCCCCCCCCCCCCCACACACACACACAAGTTTTCTTTAGCTTGCTCTTCGCTTGGTTTTCTACAGAGGTGTTTTCAGATCGTACTACTATGCGCGCAGAGAGAGAAAAAAGGGGGCGGACTTGGTGGAAAAGAGACAAAAGAGAAACGACAAAAAAAAACGAAGGAAAACTTCTAGCTCGCCGCCAGGGCTCCTCCTCCTCCACCTCCGCCTCCACCTTCCCCTCGCGCCGCCACCGCCTCCACCGCAGCGCGCACCCTCGCCCCGTGGCCCAGCATCGACAGCTGGTCCATCAGCGCCTCCTCCCTCCCTCCGGCCGCCAGCGCCCTCGCCGCGGCGGCCAGCGCCGCCCTGGGGTCGGCGGTGAACCCCCTGCGCAGCGGGTCGCGCGCGGCCGCGGCGACGCGGGCGTCGAACACGGCGTCGGGCTCGGCCTCGTCGCGGTGCCGCGGCGGCCGCCCCTGGTACTGCACGAGCTGCTGCCCCTGCTGGTGCTGTTGTTGTCCCTGTTGGAGCCGGAGCCCGCTCGCCGCCAGCTGCTCCAGCTGCTCCAGCTGCTGCTCCTGTCCCAGCCTCTCCTCCTCCTCGGCCGCTGCTGCGCGCTCGGCGACGGCGGCCTCGAGCTCGGCGTTGTCCGCGGCCATCGCGGCGGCCTCCTCGGCGGCGACCGACGCCAGGGCCAGCAGCCTCGCCGAGCGCGCGATGGAGCTCGCGAGGGCGGCGACGGGAGGGGGCGAGAGGGGGCCCGCGGGGGCGGTCGCGACGCGGCACAGCGCGGCGGCGGCGGCGGCCCTCCGGGCGCGCCCAGCGGCGCGGGCGGCGGGCACGCCGAGCACCTCCTCGAGCTGCCTCGAGCCGGCGACGCGCAGCCACGCGTCTAGCAGGCGCCCGACCGCGGCGTCAGCGGCAGGGTCGGCGGGGGCGGCGGGGCCCGAGGGCGCGGGGGAGACCAGAGCCCGCAGCTCGCCGGGCGACGCGAAGAGCACCCTGGCGACGACGCCGGCCGCGGCCTCGCACACCGCCGAGGGGAGCGGGCCCGCGCCCGGCGGAGGGGCAAGCAGCGCCGCCGCGCCGCGCAGCGCCCCCGAGCGCGAGAGGGCCGGCCCGGCGAGCGGAAGGTCGGTCTGCAGCATGGCGCTCGCCAGCGACAGCGCGGCGAGCGCATCGCGGGCAGCGCCGGCCTCCCGGGCGGCGCGGCGGGCGCGCGCCGCTGCGCGCGCGGCCGCCGTCGCGCCTCTCCCGGGGCGCGGGAGGGCTCCCCGCGGCGGAGGAGGGGGAGGAGGGGGAGGAGGAGGTCCATTCCGCCCGTCGCGGTCGAGAGAGGAAGACTGCTGCAGCTGCCCCTGCTGCTGCTGCTCCGCTTCCATCATCCCTCCTCCCTCGCCGCCGCCGGCGCCGCCGCCGCCGCCATCCTTGGCGGCGGAGACCGCGGCCTCCACCGCGTCCGCCGTCGCCGCCTCGAGGGCGTCGCTGAGGGCCCGGGCGATCGCGACAGCGGCCGCGGAGACGCCGTCTCCCGCCGGAGAGGGACGAGAGGTGGAAGCAGCAGCGGCGGCGCCGCTGCTGTTGCCGTTGGCGCTTGCGGCGGCGCCCCCGCCGCCCTCGCCGCCGCCGCCGACCAGCAGCGCCCCGCCGCACCCGCCGAGCAGCACCGCCGACTCCAGGATCGAGAAGTAGCCCGCCCTCTCCCCGACGCGGCCCGATCCCGCCTGTCTGAGCACGCGGGGAAGCAGCACCCTAGACACCGCGGGGGGGGGCACCGAGCCCGCCGCGCCGATCGCGGCCCGCAGCAGCCGCGCGCCGTCGTCGGCCAGCGCGTCGGCCTCGGGGTGGCCCGGGTCCGTCGCGGCCTCGAGCAGCGGCCAGAGCACCCCCGCGACGGCCGGCTCGCGGGCCGCCGCCCGCCCGAGGCGGCGCAGCGCGTGCGTCAGCACGGCCATGAGGGCAGAGTGGAGGCGGGCCGCGGCGCCGCTGTTGGGAGGGACCGCGGCGGAGGGGGGAGAGGAGCCCGACGAGGCGCCCCCCGCGAGCGCCGACGCCCGCGCCCAGACCGCGGGCAGCGCCGCCGCCAGCACCGTCAGGTGCGGCGCCGCGGCCCTCCCGGCCAGCTCGAAGAGCGCCGAGGCCGCGCCCAGCAGTCTGACGGCGGACTCGTCGTCCTCGACGCGGGGGAGCAGCGAGACGAGGCCCGCGAGGGCCGGGCCGGCCAGCGACGCGACGGCGGCGGCGCGGGCGTCGGCGGCGGCGTCCGGGTCGTCCTCGCCGCCGCCGCCGCCGCCGCTCCCGGCGCCCCCTCCTCCTCCTCCGAGAAAGGAGAAGGGGACGCGGCCGTCGCCCCCGCCGCCGCCGCCGCCGCCGCTCGCCGCGGCCGCCTCGGCCTCGTCAATGGCGTCGCCCATCGCCGCGTTCAGCGACGCGGCGGCGCTCAGCGCGACGACGAGGTCGTCGGCCCGCAGCAGCGCGACGAGCGCCGACAGCGCCCCGGCCCAGAGCGCGGGGGAGGGCAGGCGCAGCGCGCCGACGCCGGCGAGCCAGGCGGCGCGGGCGACCAGGGCGCGGCGGGCGAACCGCAGCGAGGCGGCGGCCTCGGGGTCGCCGCCCTCTCCGCCGCCCCCGTCGCCGCCCCCCGCGCCTCCTCCCCCCCCGACGCCGCCCGGCGCGGCGCCGGCCTCGAGCAGGCCACGCAGCTCGCTCGCCCACCACGCGCCGAAGTCGAGCCGGTCCGCCAGGTCCGGCTGGCAGAGGCACTCGCCCAGGGCCCGGTAGGCCGCCTCGCGCAGGAGCAGCGTGCGCGCCGCGCCCGGGCCGCGGGTCGGGGCGCCCTGCAGCTCCGCGGCCAGGTCGAGCAGCGCCTGCGCGGCCTCGCCGCCGCCGCGGTCGACGAGGCACGCGACCAGCGCGAGCGCGCAGGGCCTCGGGGCGTCCGCGTCGGGGGACGCCTCCGCGTCCGCGGCCAGCACGTAGCCCTCGGGGTCGGCGTCCCACTCCGCGGCGTCGGCGGGCGAGAGGGCGACGTAGGCCTCGAGCAGGGCGGCGAGCGTGGCCTTGACCCCGGCGCCGGCGGCGAGGTCGTCGAGCGCCGCGGCCGCCGGCTCGGCCGCCGCCGCGAGCGCCGCGGCGCGCTGGCGCGCGAGCGGGGTGCGCGCGGCGGCGGCGGTCGCGCGGAGCCAGTCGCGGCGGTAGGGCGAGGCCAGGAGGGCGCGGGCGAGGAAGCGCGTCAGGGCGACGCGGGCCTTGGCCCGCGGCTCCTCGGTCTCGTGAGAGGGCGCCGAGGCGGGAGCGGCGGCGGCAGCGGCGGCGGCGGCGCTCCCGCCCCCGCCGGAGAGCAGCGCCGCGCCGAAGACGGGCAGGAACCGCGGCACGAAGCGCGCAAAGCACCCCGGGGCGCGCTCGAGCGCCGCAGTGGCCACTGCGACGCCGCGCTCGAAGGCCTTGGCCAGCGCGAGGCCGCGGCCGGCGCAGGACGGACCGGGGTCGCGCGGCGCGCGCCCGCCCGCGGCGCCGGCCGCCTGCAGCGCGAGCGCCGACTGGAGGAGCCCCTCGCACATCGCCCCCATCGCGCTCTCGGCCCCTCCCGCGCCCCAGTCCGGGAGGTCGGCCGAGGCCTCGCGCAGCGCGTGCAGGGCGCCGTTGCAGAGGGCTGAGGCCGCGGCGACGTCCGCCGGGGAGCTGAGAGGGAAGGGCGGCGGAACGGCGCCTCCCTCGCAGAGGGCCGCGGCCGCGGCCGCGGCTGCGGCATCGATGCCGCCCCCGCCGCCGCCGCCGCCCGCGAGCAGCAGGCTCGCCAGCTGCGACCTCCACGTCGCGTCCAGCGGCACCACGCTCGCCCCGACGGCCCGCGCGAGCGCGTCCCTCTCGGCCGCCGCCCTCGCCGCCATCGCCCTGAGGTCGAGCGCGCCCTCGGGCGTCGTGAGCGCCGCAGAGGCGGCGTCGTCGAACAGCACGAGCCTGCGGCCGCGCAGCGCGGCGAGCACGCGCTTCAGCCCCAGCAGCGCCGCCCTCCTTGCCGCGACCCCGCTCGCGTCGGAGGGAGCGCACGGCGTCGCCGCGGCGGCCACGAGGTCGGAGACCAGCGACGGCCACTCCCTCGGGAAGTCGAAGCGCGCGACGTTGGCCGTCAGCAGGGCGAGCGTCGCCGCCACGCGCCGCGACGGCTCCGAGAGCAGCAGGCTCGGCAGCCGCTGCCGCAGGGCCTGGCGCTCGTGCTGAGGGACGCGGGCCCACTCCCTGCTGGATAGGGTCTTGCGCGGGGAGTCGCCCACGGCGTTCTTGGCGACGACGGCGGCGAGGAGGCGCAGGGGCTTTTTGTTTTAGGTTTTTTGATTGAGGGGGAGAGAAGAGGTGCGAAAGAGGGTGAGCTTTGATAGTCCAAGCTGAGAAAACATGGAGGCGAACGAGTTCCGGAGAGATCGATGGGGGTCGTGCCGAAAAAAAAGAGGACAAAGACCGATTCAATCATCTTTTACCTCTGCGACCCCTTCCCGCGCCTCTATGATCTCGAGCAGCGACAGCATGAATCCTGGAGCGGCCGTGTCGGCGGCGTTCTGCAGGTTGCGCTCTGCGTCCGCGCGCTCGGCCGAGGTCGAGGAAGCCAAGAGCACTGCCGACGTCCCGTCGCCGCCGATGGCAGTCGAGAGGAGAGCCAAGACATCCCCCGGGGTGAGGGGCTGGCGAGGAAGCTGCTGGGCTCCTCCGCCCGGTGGGGGGAGCATGTTGGCGAGGAGCAAAGGGGAACGGCGGAAGAAAGGGCTCTCTTCCGAAGTCAATTGGTCGAAAGCGGAAGAGAGGAGAGGAGAAGAGTAGTATAAGCGAGGAGAGCATTGAGGAGAGCACTGAGAAGGTCGAGTCCCGACGTCGACCGTCGTCGTACGTCGAGTTCAGAAATTCGTTTCAACAGCTCTTCGCGAAGAGAGAGAAACGCCCCGACTCTCGCGCCTCCGCTCTCACCCGCCAAAGAGCGCCGCCTCTTCCAGTCCTTGCATCAGCCGCGCCCTCCTTCGATCCTTTCCGCTCTTGCATCTCGCGAGGAGAGAGGAAGGCGCCTTGACGTCGAAAACGAACGAGGAATCTCCCCCAAGAGACGCCGCTCTTTCTTCTTTTCGAATGCCTTCGCTCCACATCGCCGAGCTCGCCTCGAGTCTGCGCCAGGCCCTGGAGCCGCAGCGGAAGCCGGACATGCTCGTCTCCTTTGGCCGCTGGGCTTTGGTCCAGCGGGAGAGCCTGGCGGTGCGCGCGGCGAGCCCGATGGCGGTCGCGGTGGTGAGTTTCTCTTTCGATTTTCATTTTTAAAAAAAAACTCTTCCGACGTCTTTTTCGCAACAGACCTGCTGCTCAACCTCTTCTCTCTCTCTTTTCTCTCTCCCCGCTGCCACCCACCAAAAAACCAGGTCGCGCTCGCTACGGGCTTCGCCCTGGGAGCCCTCTTCGCGTCCCTCCTCGCCGTCTCCAAGCTCGGAAGGAGACGAAGGGCGGAGACGGAGGCGAAGGCGAAGACGACGAGGGGCCGCGGTGCCTCTTCCCCCTGCCCGGCCGCCGCCGGCGCGGCAACGGCCACGGTCTCCCTGCTCTCCCCCTCCGCTCCCGCCGCCGCCGCCGACGCTGCCCTCGAGAAGCAGCAGCGGCAGCAGCCCGCTCCCCTGTCCTCCGACGCGGCCCTGCTCGACGCCCGCCTGCTCCGCGAGGCCGTGAGGGCGAGGGAGCTCGCCGAGGCAGAGGCGGAGCTCGCGAGGAGGGAGGCCGCGGCGCTCAGGGAAGAGGTCGCGGCGCTCGGATCGAGACTGGCAGCCAGCCAGAAGACCCGCAGGGCCGTCGCCGCCGAGCTCGCGGCGGCTTTCGGGCTGCCGCCGACGCCGACGCCTGCCAGCGCCCCCCCGAGGAGCGGGCTCGGAGGAGGAGGAGGAGGAGCAGGAGGAGGCGCGACTGCGGCGTCCAGGTTTTTCGCGAGCCCGCCGCCTGCGACGGGCTCGTCGTCGGAGGGGAGGGCTTCGAGGGTCGCGCAGGCGCTCGCTGCCGCGTGAGAGAGAGAGTTTTTCGATCGTTTAAGTTTCCTGTGTTTCTAGAAAGGCAAGAGAGAACTTTTTGTCCATCTTTTCCTTCTTTCGCGCTCTATCGCTTGTGTCAACTTCTACAAAAAAAATGAACGAATGAATGAAGACTGATCTGCCGAAAAACGCGGAGGGGGGGGAGTAAAAATAATTCCCTTAAAACCCGGGCGGCGCCTCTCCCTCCGCGAAATAAACCTGCTTTACCTCCTCCGCGCTCACGAACCGCACCAGGGCCCCGTACTTCCTCAGCAGCGGCTTCACCACCGCCCAGACGGGCTTGAACGCCCAGGGAGCGTCGACGAACAGCACCGCTCCGAGCCGGCGCGGGTAGTAGAGGAAGCACGCGTCGACGAGGAAGCGCGCGAACGAGAGGTCGGCGTTCCTGGGCCCGAAGCCGCGCAGGTCGAAGATGCCGAGTAAGGTTTCAACGCTTTCTGAAGAGGAGGAGGAAGAGGAAGAGGAAGAAGAGGAAGTCGAGAGCGGCGAGACGCCCCCCTCGCTCTCGTCTTTGCTCCCGCTTCCACTGCTTCCTCCTTCTTTTTCTTCCTCCCTCAGCTCCGCCACGGCCTTCTCCAGCACGTAGCTCGCCAGCCTGACGCTGCTCTCGTGCGGGAACTCGCCGATGACGTGCTTGGCGCACCGGATCACGACGGCGGGCCTTCCCAGCGAGTCCCGCCGCGAGTGCAGAAAGGCCTTGCCCGTGGCGGACTCTTCGGAGATGTCAGAGGGGCTCAGGAGGTGCGGCCTGACGCGGGAGCGCCACGCGAGGTACTTCGTCAGCTTTTTGATGGTCGCGTCGACGTCGAACTTGCGGTCGCGGAGGAACTGGTGAGGAGGAGGTCAGGGAGAGGTGGGGAGGGAAGAGCGAGGAGCCGAAAGAGGGGGTGAGGAGACACCAGGGGGAGGGAGCGGTGATGCAAAACCGTCAGCCGACGGACGAACCGCCCGAGGATTGAATTCGTCTCTTACCCAAATCGCAGTCTCCTCGTCGATGTCTCCCACCAGTGAGCTTGACCGTTCCAGGAGCCTGCTCACAGCGTCTGCCTGGTCGGCCGAGCCGGTGTAGAGAGGGGCGCGGAGGCCGTCGGGCATGTCGATTGACTTTGCGGCCTTGGCGGCGACGACGGCTAGCGAGGTCGATCGACGAGGACGCAAAGCAAGAGGAGCGTTCTGTCTGCTGTTTAAGAAGCATGGCCCGGGCGCCTTCGTCGACGACGGCGGTCTCCTTGTGGCTGAGGCGCCGCAGAGACGCGCCGCCGTCGTCGTCGTCAAGCAATTGGCCGCGAGGAGACGCATTGCGAGAGAGAAAAAGGAGAAAGAGAGAGAAGGAAGAAAAAAATCAACTCTCTTGAAGACTCTTCTTCTTTCACACTGTTTTTTTCGACGACCTCGCTTCTCTTCTTCTTCCTAGCTTTCTCTGTCACTCGAGCCCCCCCACACACACACACGAGCTTCAAAAGCGGAACCAGCACTCGACAAACCGGGGCTGTTTCCGTCCCCCTTCCTGAAGAAGCAACCATGGACTGCGACGCCCCGACGATGACGGCCGGAAATCACGCCAGTGCTGCCAATGCCGCTCAGGCTCAAGCGCAGCTTGCGCCGGTTCAGCAGCTCGCCAAATCCGTCGGCCTTCTCGGCAGCCTGGACCTCCTCGGGGCCCTCACCGCCGCAGGGGCGAGCGGTGACTTCGGCTCCTACATGCTCGACGCCGGGACCGGGATGGAACAGGACGTTGCTGCGTTCGCCGTGAGTGTTTTTTTTGGGAGAGCCAAGGCATCTAGTTTTTTTTTTTTCAACCTCCCCTCTTTCTCGGAGAGTCCAAATTGCTGAAACTGTTTTCCTGCCCTTTTTCGCCGTCCACCTGCAACCTCACAGGACATCGCGACGCTCGCCCCCGCGTCCAAGCTCAGGGTGAAGCTTCCTCCGTCGAGGCTCGCACAGGTGAGTAGAAAGAGATGGAGGGGAGAGGTTGCTGCTGAGGCGGCGGAAATGGCAGGAAGCAAAAGCAATCTTGCTCTCTTCTTCAACTTCTCTCGGCGAGAGCCGCGAGCCAATCTCGACTCTTTTGCCTCTGGGCAAGAGAGGCAACAAGGGCCTTGAGACGCCAATTTCTATCTAGTCAAGCTGAGGTAGAGGCCATGCTCTCTCTGTTCGGCGCACTTTAGCTGGCGCAAGGCGAATGAAAGGGCGCTTTGCCCCACATACACACACAATGCGAAGAGAGAAATTGGCTAGGGCCGCTGAAAACGAAGAGCAGATTCGAGTCCAGAAAGCGGCGAAAAGCAAAAAACGCCCTTTGTCCGAGTCCTCTGGCCCGGGAGGAGCGCGAGAAAACCTATTTTTTGCTCGCGAGGCAGCTGATTTCAGGTCATCTTATTGCGACTAGCGCAGAAAACGCGGCGCTCGAGGCGCCTGTGAGAGAGAATGCGCGCGCTCGAATCTGCCCTTTTTTTCGAAGATCTTGCAAAATCTCGTCTCTCAATCTCGCTGCTCTCTCACCTCTCTCCGCACCTTCCTTGCTCCCCCCCCCCCTTTTTCTCTTTTTTCCTCTTTCACCAAAAAAACAGGTTACCGCCCACCCCACGCACTCCGCCTGCTCCGACGCCTCCAAGCAGGACATCGTCTCCGCGACAGGCTCTCCCGCCACGGCAAACGCTGCCGCCCTTGCAAATGCCGCTGCTGCTGCTGCCGCCGCAGCCGGAATCCGCGGCCAGAGGCGCGGAGGGACCGCGAGCAACGCCGGCTCGGCCGCGGGTTCCCCGGGCTCGGTGGGGCCCTCGCGCCTCGGGGGGAACGGCGCCGACAAGGCCTCCTCGGCGGCGGCGGCGGCGGCGGCGGTTGCAGCTAAGGTCATCGTGGCTGCGGCAGAGGCGGTTGGCGGTTCCGGAGGGGCGGGCGGGGCCGGGCCCTCCTCGAGCTCCGGCGCTCTGCGGGCGGCGGCGGCGTCCCCGATGGCGGCGGCGGGCAAGGCCAAGAAGCCGACAAAGGCGCAGCAGGCCGCCGCCGCCGCCGCCTCCAACCCCCTGGTCAGGACGATCACCCCTCCGCTGCAGACACTCCACCACGACCCCACGGGCTCTCTGGCGTGCTTCCCGACCCCTGGTCCCCCCGACTCCCCTCCCGGAGGGGGCGCGAGCCGCGGGGCGGCGGTGGGGGCGCGGGCGCACCGCCACCTCGAGGTAGGCGACGACGAGGAGCTCGTGGGCCCCGAGGGGATGGACTTTGACCCCTTCGGCTCCGAGGAGGAGGACGACGACGACAACTGCACCCAGGGCGGGGGCGGGGGCAGCCAGGCCACGGGCGGGAACGGAGGCTCGGACGGCTTCGTCAACCCGCTGACGGGCAAGCGCACGCGCCGCCGCGTCACCGTCGCGACGACCGACGCCGACGGCCGGCCGTACACGCAGGCCGAGATCCGCCGCATGAAGCGCCGCATCACCAATCGCGAGTCGGCACGCCGCATGCGCTTGAAGAGGCAGGAGGAGTGGTCGGCGGCCAAGGCGCAGTTCAGGGCCCTCCGAGACGACAGGGCGCGGCTCGCGGCGCGGGCCGCCGCGGCCGAGGGCGCGGCCGGGGCGGCGGCGCACGACGCGGCACGCTGGCAGTCGCTGTGGCGCTCGGCGGCGGCGTCCAACCTCGCGCTGTCGCGGCGGGTCGCGGAGCTGGGCGGGGAGCCCGCTCCCGTGGTTGATGCTGCGACGCTGGCGGCGCTCGGCGGGGAGGCGGCGGTCGCGGCGGCCGCTGGCGGTTTCGGCGGCGGGAGCGGAAGAGCGGGCGCGGGCGCCGCTCCTGCCGCCGTCGCTGCCGCAGCAGCAGCAGCCCCCTCGGAAGCAGCGGCAGCTCCGGTGGCCCCGAAGCAGCAGCAGCAGCAAGAGTCCGGCGCTGCCGCTCGCCCGATCTTCCGCGACGCCTCCGGCCTCATCTCGGCGCTGCTCCCGACCCCGCGCGACTCCAACAACGGTGCGTCGCGCCCCGCCTCTGCCGGCACCCCCCGCGACGGCGCCGGCCGGAGGCGGACGACGGGCAACGGCGCTCTGGTCGGGCTCGCGGCCTCGGGCCGCGCCGCGACGGCGACGCTCCCTTTGCCCGACAGCGACTTTGCGGGCGTGTTCGGGATGTGAGCTTTTGGTGGGAAGGAGGAGAAACCAGGAGAAACGTGGAGAGAGAAAACGGAAACACAGAACCAAAAAAATTAAAACAGTTGAGAACTCTCGCTTCTTTCCTCCCGCCTCCGAGAGTCTTTCTTCATTGCTCGTCGAGGATGATTTTGAGGATTGATTTGCGCGCCACGCTCCCCATTCCCGAGCGCGTGCGGCCGAGAGAGAGAAAGAGAGGGAGAGAGAAGGAGAAAACGGGGAGAGAGAGCGAGGGAAAGAGAGACAACAAAACGACCATTTTTAAAAAAAAACGCAGCCTTCCGCAGCTTTTTTTCAACAGCCCCCCCAACCCACCTTTTCCTTTGAGTTTGCCGCTCCGTCCCTCTATCTTTTCCCCTAAATGCACGCACTTTCGCCCGACAATACAGTATTCACCAAACGATTATCTCTCACTTTGTTCTTTTTTTTCTTGTGCAAAAAGAAAGAAAATCACAACATAAAAGGAGCAGTTTCTCTCCCTCTCTCCATTTTTTTTCGAAAAAGAACTGTCGAAGCCTTTGCTCGACCTTTTTTTTTCTTCGTTTTTCTTCTTTTTCTTTCAGAGAAAATGGCAAGCACAAAGGCCGTCGCGATGGCTCCCACTGCTGCCGCTGCTGCTGCTTCGAAGAAGGCCAAACCTCAGAAGAAGCAGAAGAAGCAGGTGGCGGCTGCTGCGTTGCAGGAGACGGCGAGCACCGGCAGAGGTGAGGAGGAGAGCGAATGAATCGACGGTCGAGTTGCGCGTTGGCGAGCGGCGGCAGCGAAATTGCATTCCGTTGATGCCCGAGGGGCCTCTCCCCTTTCAAGTCTCCTGCTCTCACGCATTTTATCGTCTCTCTTCCTCTTGCGAGAGAAGACGCGTGACGCCGACGCGGCAGGAGCATCGCGCCTTTGCACGCCAAAGCTCCTTTACGCGAGAGAGAAGCAAATAAAAAACTCTCAACGTCTCATCTTCAACTTGTCGACGTCCCTCTGTCTCTCTCTCCGTGAAAATCAAATCAAAAAATCAAAAGACTCCACCGCCCGCGAGAACGAGCCCCCGGCCGTCGAAAAGCCCCTCGTCGCCGCCGACGCTGCTGGAGCCACCGCCGTCGCAGACGCGGACGCCGCCGTCGTCGTCGCGGTCGCCGTCAACAAGGCCAGGAAGCCCCGCTGCAGCAACCCGGGCGTGCGCGTGCAGGGCGGGCGCATCTACGACTCGGCCAACGGGACGACGTGCCACCAGGTGAGCAGCTGCTGCTTTTCGAGTGTCCGTATCTCATCTTGGAGAGAGACACTATTGTCGTCTTCTCGCGCCTCTTCGAGATTAAAGAAGAATTATGTTTCGACAGGGGGGAGAAAAAACACGCGAGGCATTTCGAGCTCTTTTCTTTTTTCGATTCGCCGGCGGCGACAGCTCTTTTTTTCCCGGTTTCCCTCTTTCATCTCACGCCTCGTTCTTCTCTCTTTTTTTCTCCCCCTCTCGTTCCAACTCCGCCACACACACACACAAAAAAAAAAAAAAACAGTGCCGCCAAAAGACCGTCGAGGTCAAGGCCAAGTGCAAGCAGTGCACGCTCTTCTGGTGCCCGCGCTGCCTCTCCAACCGCTACGGAGAGCAGGTCGAGGCCGTCAACGAGGTCGAGGGGTGGGGATGCCCGCGCTGCAGGGCAGAGTGCAACTGCAGCAACTGCCGCAAAAAGGCGGGCCTCGGCGCGACGGGCATCCTGGCGGGCGTGTCCAAGGCCGCGGGCTTCGGGTCCGTGTCGGACCTGCTGGTCAAGAACCCGAACGCGAAGAGGGTGGCGTTCCCGGCGGCGGAGCGGGCGCCGCGGGCCCCCAAGCAGCCGAGGAGCGCCGGCGAGAACGACGAGGGCTCGGACTCGCCGCAGCACGGCAACGGCCTGCACCGCCGCGGCGCGGGGCCCAGGCTGGGCGGGGCCGCGGCCGAGGGGGCCCTGCTGCCGGAGGCGCAGCTCGGGGACAGGCCGGCCCCGATGCCGCCGGGGGCCGCGCTCGAGATCCACAGGCCGGCGAGGGGGGCGGGACCGGCCGGGACCGGGAACGCGGCCCCCGGCGGCGCCAACGGCAGCAAGAACGCGATCCGCCCGGCGCCCTGGCCCCGCGGCGCGCCCTCCGCGCTGCCGCTCCCGGAGGACGTCGACGCCGGGGACCTGGCCGAGGTGCTCGAGTTCTTCGAGACGTTCGGCGGGAGCGAGGAGGTGGTGCTGCCGGCGGCGCCCAAGCCCAGGAGGAGCGCGGCGGCGACGGCGGAGAAGGCTGGCGCCAACGCCGCTGCTGTTCCTGCCAGGGGCGCAGGCGCCGCCGCCGATGCCGCTCCGGCTGCCGGGGGAGAACTCCAGACCGCAGCTGCTGATGCTGATGCCGACGCCGCAGCAGACGACGACAAGAGCGACGACGGAGAAGCCGCCGACGACGCCGGCGACGACAAGAGCGACGACGGAGAAGCCGCCGCCGACGCCGACAAGGCCGGCGACGACAAGAGCGACGACGGAGAAGCCGCCGCCGACGCCGACAAGGCCGTCGACGACAAGAGCGACGACGGAGAAGCCGCCGCCGACGGCGACAAGGCCGGAGACGACAAGAGCGACGACGGCGGCAACAAGCCCGCCAGGAACAAGGAGGAGGACGCCGCGGCCGCCGCGCGCCGCGCCGCCGCCGTCGCCGCCTTCGCCGCGGCGGACGTGGGCGTCCCCGTCGTCTGCTCCGCGTCGCTCGCGGCGGAGCTGGCCCGGCAGGCGACCGGCGGCGGCGGGAGGGCGGCGGCGGCGGCCCCTCCTCCGAGCACCGCGGTGCCGCTCGCGCACGTCGCGCTGCTCGACCTCGTCAGGGCCGACTGGGGCATCGAGGGCAGCGTCGGACTGGGCGGGTGGGAGGCGGTTATGCGGCAGTACCTGGCCGCGGACCGCGAGCAGCAGGCCGCGAGGAGGAGGGAGGGAGGTGAGGGGGGACGCGGGGCCGAAGAAGCAGCGGCCACGACGAGCGCCGCCGCCGCTTGCGGCCAAGGACCGGCAGGAGGACGAGGAGGGGAGGAGGAGGCCGCCGACCCTTCTCCTTCCGCTGCCTCTCTGGTCGGCGCCCCCTACCCCCCGGGAGGCTACTGGGCCCTGCCCCCCGGAACGCGCGTGCGCATGCTGCGCGCTCTGTGCCATGACGCGCTCGACACCGCGCGCGTGCGCTCGGCGGTCGAGGCCGCGCTCGAGCACGGCGCGCGCTCAGGCCAGGGCGTCGACCGCGAGCGCCGCGAGGCCGTCGCGGAGGCCAAGCGCGAGGCGCGGGAGGCGTGGGCCAAGGAGAGGGACGCGCAGGTGGGGGCGCTGCTCGCCGACGCGGGGTCGGCGGCGATGACCTTCGACGAGCAGCGCGCGCTCGTCGCGGCGTCGCGCGCGCGCGTCGAGGCCGCGGCGACGGCGGCGGCCAACGCGAAGCTGGCCGCGCTGGCGGCGAGGCCGGCCGTGGCCCCGAGGGCGAGGGTCGTGCCTCTTGGGAGCGACAGGGACGGCGCCAGGTTCTGGCTGCTGAGGTGCGGCGGGGCGCTGGGCGGCGGCGGCGCGGGGGGCGCGGGGGCGGAGAGGAAGAAGAAGAGGAAGAGCGGCGAGGGAGAGGGAGACGACGAGCGAGGCGACGCCGCCGCCGCGGCGGCGGCGGCGGCTGCGGCCGCTCCGACTGCCGCCTCGAGGAAGCCGCGCCCGGCGCTCTTCGTCTCGCGCCCCGGGGCCCGCTGCTCCCACGAGGCCGAGGCGGGCGACCGGTGGGCGACGGCCCCGGAGCCCGAGGCGGTCGTCGCGGCCCTCGACGCGCGCGGCTGCCTCGAGGGCCCGCTCCGGGCGGAGCTGTGCCTGCGGTTTGGGATCCGGATGGAGGCGGAGGGTGCGCGTGAGGAGGCGAGGGCCGAGGGCGGGGGGGAGAGCGCCGCCGCCGCCGCTCTCGCTGCCGCCGACGCTGCTGCTGCGCTTGCTGCTGTCGCGACGACGACTGATGCTGTTCCTGCGGCAGAGGCAGACTCTTCGCGGCTTGCTACTACTGCTGCTGCTATTCCCGCCGCTGACGCGGCGTCGGCCCCCAAGGAGGCGGGGAAGAAGCGCCGGAGGAAGGGCAAGGAGGCTGCGGCGGCGGTGGCGGGAGCACCGCTGGCGGCGGAAGCGGAGGCGAAAAAGGGGAAAGCTCCCGCCAAGCGAGGCAAAAAGGCCTCTGCTGCTGCCCCTGCTGCTGAGGGAGCTCCTATTGCTGCTGCTGCTGAGCCTGCTTCCGCCGCCGCTGTTGTTTCCGGCGCTGCCGCTGTGCTCGTCCCCGCTCCCGCGGCGGTGAAGAAGGGGCGCAAGCCGAAATCCGCTCCTGCTGCTGCTGCTCAGGAGAAGGAGGCGGCGACGACGACGACCGCGGCCCCTGCTCCCGCCGCAGAGCCCGCTGCTGCTGCCGCAGCCAGCAAGAAGCGCGGGCGCCGGCCCAAAGAAGCTGCTGCTGCTATCGCACCTGTCCCCGCTGCTGCCGAGGAGGAGGCGACAGAGGAAGCGGCGGGAGCGCCGGCGCCTCCGCCGGCAAAGAGGGGCCGCAAGGCGAAAGCGACGACCGCGGTCGCCGCTTCTGCTGCCGCTCCCGTCGCATCTGCTGCCGGAAAGGCCCCCGCGGCCGACAAGCCCGCCGCTGCTGCGCCGAGGAAGAGGGGCAGGCCGGCGACGACGCGCGCGGCGTGAAAATGGAACAAATTATGGGGTTTTGTTTCTGTGTTTTTTATTCGGGGAGAGGGGCTCTTTTTCCCGTTCGTTCCTTTCGGGAGAGCAGAGAGAGAGAATCGGGAGAAGGGAGAGCAAAAGGAGGGGGGTTCGTTTTTTCTTTTTTCACGCCTTGCAAAAAGCATAATCAACTTGTTGCCGTTCTGACGTTTTCTTTTCCATTTCAAAAAATGAGGCGCTCTCTTCCGAGCTTTTTACAAGTGGGGGAAGGGGAAGAAATTCGGGGTGAGGAAAGAAGTTCGGAGGGGAGCGCACCGGGAGGAGAGAGAAGGAGACTCCCTCTCGTCGGCGTTGTTTTTTGCTTGATTTTTTTCTTTCAGAACAGCGCGCTCCCCTTGACGGCCTCGATCAGCAGCAGCGAGCCGAACCCGACCATCGCCGCGCGGCCGTTCGCAGTTTCCGCTTTCGAGGTGAACACGTTGCGAACGAACCCAGCAGGCGCCACGACGTCGACGTTGGAGATGAGAGGCGCAAAGGTCGCGGCGGCGAAGATCAGCGCCGTCGCGACGACGAGCGTCGGCTCCTGCGAGAACTGCTCCGGGACGGACTTGCCCGTCGCGAGCTCGGCGGCGACCCCCGCGAGGAGGCCGAGCATGCAGAGGCGGCCGTTGAGGGCCTCGGGGGCCGGGCCGGAGAAGGCCATGATTTCTGGGAGAGGGGGAGCGAGAGGGACGGAGAAGGGGAAGAGAGAAAGGTGAGTTTGAGTCGAGTGCGAGTTTTTTTTGTTTTCCTTCTCTCTTTTTTTCTGGAACTCTGGATTTTTCTTTCGGAGAGAAAAGCTCGAAGGAGCCAGAGGAAGAAGAAGAAGAAGAAGAAGAAGAAGAAGAAGAGAAGGAAAGAGAGAGTGCAGCGAAAAAGCGAAGAAGCAAGAAAAAGCAAAAGAAAGCAGCTTGGCGCTGCCGCTTCGCTTTCGACCGTCGAAAAAATAGCAAACATCTGCCCTCACCTCCAAACGTCGGTGGCTCGGCGTAGACCGCGACCTCGACCTTGCTCAGGTCGTTGATCTCGCCGGAGGCCTTGGCTGCGTCGTATTCCGCGTCGGAGTAAGCGCGTCCCCTGTAGAACACGGTGTTGTCCGCGACGGGCGCCTCCTCCGAGGGAACAATGGTTTCAGAAGGCTTCTCGGCAACCGCACGCACGGCGACGGAGGAGGCCCTGCGCCCGGCGGCGGGCGAGGCCCTCTTCCCGGCGAGGGCGGCAGGGGCGCGAATAGAACGGACGGCGGCGATGGCGGACATTGTGGAGGCGTGGATGGCGAGAGGCGAGGGAAGCGAACAGAGATTGGAGGTTTTTAAGGAAAGAGAGAGGAAGGCGCGGGAATGTGAGCAACGACGTGGCCCGCGAAAATCATTCCTCCACAAAAAAAACGTTCAACTCTGCCCTCCGAAACCAAGGAGAAAACCATGCTCCTGCGCTCCCTGCTGCGCCGCTCCTCCTCCGCGGGGTTAGGAGATGCCCTCCGCACGGTCACGGCGTCGCTCACGGCAGGGCGAAGCGGAGTGAGCTCGTCGTTCGCTCCTCCCGGCGTCGATGCTGCCGCGACCGGCTCCCAGCAGCGTCGCCATCGCTCCTCTTCCGCTTCCCTCTCTGGCATCCCGGTCATCGACCACTCGTACGACGCTGTCGTCGTCGGGGCAGGCGGGGCGGGCCTCCGCGCGACCGTCGGCCTTTGCGAGGCTGGGCTGAAGACAGCGTGAGTTGTTGTGCGGAGAGAGAGAGAGAGAGAGAGAGGCATGGGGGGCGATGGAGAAGAAGAAAGCATGAGGGAAAAAAGAGAGGAACGCAATTCGGCGCTCGCTGTATCGCCGCTTTTGGCTTGCTTTCTCCTTCAAACGCCTTGGGCGCAGAGCACGCCGTGAGAGTGAGGCTCTGCGCGAGAAACGAGCAGAAAGATGCTCCCGAAAGCGCTGGAGCCGCCGGCGGCGGCGGAGAATGACAAAGAGGGAACCATTTCTCCCATCGCGGCTTCGACCTCTTCTCAACCTCCTGTCTCAAAAAAAACTTCCTACCTCAGGTGCATCACCAAGCTGTTCCCGACGCGCTCGCACACCGTGGCCGCCCAGGGCGGCATCAACGCCGCGCTGGGCAACATGAGCGAGGACGACTGGCGCTGGCACGCCTACGATACGATCAAGGGGAGCGACTGGCTCGGAGTGCGTTAGATTTTTTGTTTTCGGGTTTTTTTTGGGTTTTTTTTTTGGGGGGGGGGGAGGAGAGAAAGAAAATCCTTCCTCGCTCCGCTGTCGCTCCGCTCGAAGCGAAAGACAACAGACGAAAGCTTCTCCGCTCCGCTGTCGCTCCGCTCGAAGGAAGCTCACCTCTTCCTTCCCCTCTCTCCCTCCCCTCCCTCCCTCTCTTTCTTTTTCCTCCCTCCCTCCCGCTCTCGAAACAGGACCAGGACGCCATCCAGTACATGTGCCGCGAGGCCCCAGCCGCCGTCATCGAGCTCGAGAACTACGGCCTGCCCTTCTCGCGCACCGACGAGGGCAAGATCTATCAGCGCGCCTTCGGGGGCCAGTCGCTCGACTACGGCAAGGGCGGCCAGGCCTACCGCTGCGCGGCCGCCGCCGACCGCACCGGGCACGCAATGCTGCACACGCTGTACGGCCAGGCGATGCGCCACGACTGCCAGTTCTTCGTCGAGTACTTCGCCCTCGACCTGATCATGGACGAGCAGAGCGGGGAGTGCAAGGGCGTGATCGCTCTCTGCCTCGAGGACGGTGAGACGAGGGAGGAAGTTTTTGGTTTCCGGGTGTCGGGGTTTTTTTTTTCCTTCTCTTTTTTTCCGTTTTTTCTTGGCTCACAAAGAGAGCTGCCTTCGACCCTTCTCCTTCCCCCTCCCCCCCCCAAAAAAAACTCCTCTTTGTCTCTCTCAGGGTCGCTCCATCGCTTTGCGGCGCACCAGACGGTGCTCGCCACGGGGGGCTACGGCCGCGCCTACTTCTCCGCGACGAGCGCTCACACGTGCACCGGCGACGGCGGCGCGATGGCCGCCCGCGCCGGGCTGCCGCTCCAGGACCTCGAGTTCATCCAGTTCCACCCGACGGGGATCTACGGCGCCGGGTGCCTGATCACCGAGGGGTGCCGCGGCGAGGGGGGCATCCTGCGCAACGGGAAGGGGGAGCGGTTCATGGAGCGGTACGCGCCGAGCCTGAAGGACCTCGCGTCGCGCGACATCGTCTCGCGGTCGATGACGCTCGAGATCCGCGAGGGCCGCGGGTGCGGCCCCGAGAAGGACCACGTGCACCTGCACCTCGACCACCTGCCGCCGGATTTGCTGGCCGAGAGGCTCCCGGGGATCTCGGAGACGGCGGCAATCTTTGCCGGTGAGAAGGGGTTTTTTTTTCTCCCGGAGAGGTCGAGAGAGAGAACGACAAGGCGGCAAGGGAAGAAATGCTCACTCTCTTTCTTCGCGTTTTTTTTTCCCCCAAAAAAAACAAAAAAACTCAAAAACAGGCGTCGACGTCACCAAAGAGCCCATCCCGGTCCTTCCCACGGTCCATTACAACATGGGTAAGAGCTCGATTTGTATTCGATCTTCGGGAGAGTTTCTAGAGAGAGAGAGAGACGAAGAGGAAGAAGATGAAACGGGCGAAGGAAGAAGATGAAACGGGCGAAGGAAGAAGAGAAAAACTCAAACCTCAACCTCGACCTCGACCTCTCTTTTATCTCTAAAAAAAAAAAAACTTTTCCAAAAGGCGGCATCCCCACCAACGTCCGCGGCGAGGTCCTCCGCCCCACCGCCAAGGACCCCGACGCCATCGTGCCCGGGCTCCTTGCCGCGGGGGAAGCCGCCTGCGCCTCCGTCCACGGCGCCAACAGGCTCGGAGCCAACTCCTTACTCGACATCGTCGTCTTTGGCCGCGCGTGCGCAAACACGATCGCGGAATCCGTCAAACCCGGAAACCCGCCGCCGTTCCTCAAGGGGGACGCCGGCGCGGACTCCATCAAGCGGCTCGAAAAGCTGCGCACCGCCGACGGCGCCGTGCCCGTGGCGGCCATGCGCCGCGACCTCCAGCGCGCGATGCAGGAGGACGCCGCCGTCTTCAGGACCCAGGAGACGCTCGAGGCCGGCGTGCGGCGGGTCGACGCGATCGTCGACCGATTCGCGAGCGTCGGCATCAAGGACCGGTCGCTCACCTGGAACACCGATCTGGTCGAGGCTCTGGAGCTCGAAAACCTGCTCACCAACGCCGCCGTGACGATGCACTCGGCCGAGCAGCGCAAGGAGTCCCGAGGAGCGCACGCCCGCGAGGACTTCACAGAGCGCGACGACGCGGGGTGGCTCAAGCACACGCTGGGCTGGTTCAGCCGCGAGGGACTCGAGAGTGGAGAGTTTGGAGGGAAGGGGAAGGTCGAGATCGGATACAGGCCCGTGCATCTGCAGCCTCTGGACTCCGAGATGGAACACATCCCGCCCAAGGCGAGGACGTATTAAGTGGAGGAAGGAAGGAGAGAGAGAGAGAGAGAGAGAAAAGAAAAGACAGAGAGAGAGTTTTTTCGCGGCGGCGCTTTTTTCGTTTAAAAATCGTTTAGCACCAGGAAACGTCGCCCCCCCGCCTCCCTTGCACTTATTTTTTTTAGGACACCCCCCCTCTCTCCCATTCGCAAACGAAGAAAAACAACAGCAAAAGCGCAGCAGTTGCTGGTGTAAATTCCTTTTTCACGTTTATAGAATTTAACAATCAGGGGAGGAGGTGTTTCTTATTTTTTTTCCCACTTTTTCATTATCATCTCTTTCGATATATCAAAGATCGTTTCGAAAAAAACAAAAACTCAAATCCTGACGTTCTGGTCGAGCGTCGACCTCTTCTCTGCCTCGGGCCTCGACTCCACGACCGTGTTCGCCTGCGTTTTTTTTTAGGGGTGGGGGGGGGGAAGAGGAAATCGATAGAAGAAACTTTGGATGGTTTTTTGAAAGGAAAAAAACTCGGCCTCGACCTCGAAAAAAAAAAGACTCTCACCAGCTTCTCCATCTTCGCCGCCAGCGCCCTCTGCTTCTCCAGCTCCGCCGGATCGCTCGGGTTCTGCGGGTGGAAGATGATCGAGTGAGCGATGGCCTCCTGGACAGTCGCCTCGATGAGGTGGTCGGTCAGCATCGCCGGCGAGACGAGGATTCCCTCGCCCGCGAGCTCCTGCGCCGTTATCCACACTGCGTCGAACGACTTGACGGTGAGCTTCTTTCCCGTTTTCTTACGGGACGAGGTGGACTTAAGGGGCCGGAGGAAGATGATGCGGCCGGGGGCGAACATGGGGATGATGTCCCTGTTTTCGGAAAGGAAGAAGTTGAAAAAAGGAGAGAGAAGAAAAGGTGAGCTTTTTCTTTCTTTCTCTCTCGGAAAAAAAAAATCCGGCCTCGAAGAAAAACAAATCGGGAAAAAACGAAAAACTCACCTGTCCTTGACCTCCTCCGCGACGAGGTACCGCCGCACAAACTCTCTCGACTCCTCCGGGAGATCTTCGTAGTCGTAGAACAGCTTGGAGGCCGAGGGCCTGGCGGAGCGGCGCCACCAGCGGCCCAGGAGCACCCTGGGAAAGCAAATAAAATATTTAGAAAAGTGAGGTTTTCGAGGTTTTCTCGTCGAGGACCCGAAGAGAGAAAAAAAAAAGAAAAAAAACTCACCTCAGCTTTGGCGCCCTGCACCTCGCCAGCGACACGACCATCTCGTCCACGAGCCTGTTCAGCGCCAAGGTCCCACTGCGGGGCACGCAGTCTTTTCCCGCCACGACAGAAGTCACGAAAGAGCGGGTGTAGGCCAGCAAGGGGGCGTTGACCATGCACCCCGGGGGGGAGAAGCACCAGGCGCGCAGCGAGGGGCTGCGCCGCTTGAGCGCGAGCGCGAGCAGGGAGGCGCAGCCGGCGCCGAGCGAGTGGCCCGTGATGACGAGGCGCCAGCCTTTCGTGTCCGGCAGGGAGCCGGAAGAAGCGGGAGAAGACTCGAGGTCCTCGTCGTCGTCAGAGTCGGAGTCGTCCTCGCGGGAGGGCTTTCCGGCGGCGGCGGCGGCGGCGGGGGCAGCAGCGGCGACGGCGGCGGCGGCGGCCGCTCCTGCTCCTCCTCCTCCTCCTCCTCCTCCTCCTCCTCCCGCGCCAGAGGACGCCGCCCGCGCCAAACCTCTCGAGCTCGCCTTCCGCAGCGACCTCCTCCCGGCGCGGTCGAGGGAGCCGTGGAACTCTCGGAGGGCCGAGACGTCGCCCTCCAGCAAGGCGGGGAGGATGCCGAGCCTGTCGATGGCGGCGAGGACGGCCTCGGCGGAGCGGGAGATGCCGGCGTGGCCCAGGCACGAGGCGTTGCTGCCGCCGGCCCCTCCTCCGCCTCCGCCTCCGCCTCCGCCGACGGAGCCCCCGCACTCGGCGGCTGCCTTCTCCGCCTCCCTCTGCGCCCTCGCGGTGATCCTGACCCTCACGTCCTCCGGAACCCAATCGTCGATCGGCTCCGGGTTGACGACGATGTCGGTGATGGCGTCCTGGAGCGAGACGGTGCCACGGACGGCGACGACGACGGCGCGGCGCGGGCGGTCGAGGCAGACCTGAAGTTGCGTTTTTTCGTGTGAGTTTTTTTTTGAATTTCATGACCTTTTTTTTAACTTTTTCTTCTTTCATTCAGCGAGAAAGAAGATAAGAGGGCTTTTTTCTTTCAAAAAGCCCTCTTCTGAGACGCACCATCCAGGGGAGGGCCGAGAGGAAGTCGTTCGAGTGGCTACGTTTTTTTTTTTTAAAGAAGAAGAGAGAAAGAGAAAAAAAGGTGAGTGTCGAGATTGAGAAAGGTCGGAGGTCGCAGCTTTTTTCTCTCTCTCTCTCTTTCTCTCTCTTCTCACCTGTAGTACAGCAAGTCAGCGTCGTCGATCCCGGCGATCTCCAACACGCTCTCCCTGATCGACGTGTGCGTGACGGGCGCGGCGGGGGCGCAGGCCGGGACGCAGAGGCCGCACCCGGCGCGGCAGCCGCCGCAGCAGGCGCCGACGGCGGCCCCGCAGGAGCACGAGGAAGAAGAGGAAGGTGGCGGCGGCGGCGGGGCTTTTGCGTCCCCGCCTGCTGTCGCAGCAGCCGCCGCTGCAGCGGCGGCCGCCGCCTTGGCGTCTTCTTCTTCCTCCTGCTGCGACAGCGACATCACGCCGTAGACAGCGCACGCGAACCTCGCGTAATGGGCGGCCTCGACGAGCTTTTCGTAGGGGACGCGGTGCCTCCAGCCGCAGAACTGGTCGCTGGCCCTGCTCGAGGCGGCGACGGCCGAGGCGACCTCCGCGGCCGATGGGGCGGCGGCGTTTGCGGCTCCCCCTTCCGTGGCGGCCGCCGCGGCTCCTTCCGCGGCGGCAGGCGCCGCCTCGCTCTTGCTCCTCGCCGCTTCCTTTCCCTTCTTCGTGACGACTTCGGGGGGGGTGATGACCGTCGGGTACGTCACCGACAGCCTCCGGTCCACGGGGAACGGCTCCCCTTCCGCCCAGGGCGCCGGCGGCGCGGGCCGCACGCCAGCGGCGGCCGCGGCGGCGTTCCTCCTCGCGAGGGCCGCGGCGGCGGCGCCGGCCTCGCCTCCCATCCCGAAAAAGACGCTCTCGGACTCCTTTACCGCGGTGGGGACCGCGGAAGAGTCGGGGGCCACGGCGGCAGCGGCAGAAACGGCGGCGGCGGCGGCAGCAGCGGCAGCAGCGGCGGCTCCGGCCGCCCCGCTCTTCGCCCGCGTGAAGAGCATCGAGACGCCTCCGCCCCACCGCTTCGCGATCCGAGCCTCGGCGCTCTCTTGCGCCTCCGACTCCATCGCCTCGCCTCCGTCGAGGGCTTCGGGGTTGTAGTCGAAGCCCACGGCGGTCGGGGGGTCGATTTCCTCGTCGGAATCCTCTTCTTCTTCTTCTTCTTCCGCTCCTTCGCCGTCGCCGTCACGGCCCCCGTGGGCGTCCTTCCCGCGCCTGAGCACTCTCCCTGCGAGCTGCGACTCGACAAACTTCCTCCTGCGGTTCTGCTGCGCCGCCGCGGTCAGAACCAGCGCCGCCATCACGTCCGAGAGTACCAAATCGACGTCGCCGAAAAGGCCGTGCAGCACGCGGGCAATGCGCGGCAGCGCCGACGCCCTCCCCGAGACCTGTCTCTCCAGGGCGCGCGAGGCCCCGAGCGTCTTCGCGACCCCCGAGAAGCACTTCTCCCAGGCGTCCACCCCCGCGGTGTCCTGCATCGGGTTGACCATCGCGAGAACGAAGAGCCAGAGCAGCGCCGTGTAGAGCCAGGCGACCGAGACCATCCCCTTGCCCACCCGGGCGACGCGTGCGGCGGCGGCGGGGGCGCCCGCCCAGCAGAGGCCCGGCCTCGCCGTGACGACGACGGCTGTGCCGTAGAGCGTGAGCAGGGACTGCAGGGCCCAGAGGGCGGTGAGGGAGTACACCAGTTGGGTGACTGGCCGCCTCTTGGAGACCTCGAGGGGCCCGCCTTGGCGGTTTTGAAGTTGCGAGAGGAGGAGAGTGGAAGAAGGAAAAGAAGATGCGGGGACAGGTCAGCGAACGAAGAAATGCGAAACGGCGTCATCGCAAGCTAGCCAATTCGCCTTTCTTTTTTGAAAATTCGAGAACAGAATCGAACCTTTCATCCCTGCGTAGATCAGGGCAAGCTCAAGCACGAGCATAAGCCCGAAGCATGCGAGCAGCCCGACCATGAAAACGTTGTAGTGCAAGGCGGCCGGGCAACCCGCAGAATCGGCCGGCGGCACGACGAAGAACCAGAGCACGCCGAAGATGATTAGAAAAAGGGCGTGGGCGGTGGAAGTGAGGACCGCGATGGCAGGTACCATGTCCGTACTGGTCCGCCAGGTGCGGCCGTAGAGGCGCAGGGACGGCATGACAGAGATTGGAAAGCGACGCAGCAACTAAAGGGAAAACGAAACAAAAAAGGGGAGAGAAAGCGGAGGAAAGGCGCCTGCTTTTTTTTTTCGAGTTTCAAGCGTATGAATTTCAGAAAAACTCCTCTCTTTGCCCTCTAAAAAACGAAACGAAACCGGCTGGTTGGTACTAGAGTGTTCTTCTTTCATCTCCCCCGCCCCACCTTGTTCCCTCTCTCTCTCTCCTTTAAAAAGCGCAGCGTTAAAAGCGGAAGAAAGGAGGTGTCTGAAGACAAGAAGAGAGGAACAGAAAGTGTCAAAATTGGAGTATATTTTTATCTCGTTACAAAAGTGGTCGCGAAAAACTTAATCTTCGATGACGTGCTGCTGCTCAAAGTCCACCCTCCCTTCCTCGACCGCGCGCTGCATCTGCCTCTGCTCGCGGGCGGCCTCCCTCTCGGCGACCCGCGCGGCGTGGCGCTCCCTCGGGGTCATCTCGGCGGCGGGGCCCCCCTCCTCCTCGACGAAAGAAGGTCCTCCTTCGACGAAAGCGGCCTGCTGCGAGGGCGAGACGGAGGCGACCGAGACGGCGGCAGCGGCAGCAGGCGCGGGAGCGGGGACGGCAGCAGGAACGGCAGCGGCAGCAGATGCCGGCTTCTTGCTGTTGTTGCCGTTCTTCTTCCCCGTCGAGGGCGCCGGCGCCGGAGCCGACGCGGCGGGGACGGCCTTTGGCCTCTCGACGTCAACGACGAGCAGCATTCCCGCCCAACAATTCTGCTCTATCGGGTCCGCAAAGGCATAGACCCCTTCCTGCTCGGGGGCCACCCAGGACATGGAGCCCCTCTGCGGGCCGTAGTAGTTCTCCCTGCGAGGCTCGACCGTCAGAAAGCCCCTGGCGTCGCGGAAGTTGTTAAAGTCCTCGCACCTCAGTTCCTTCCTGCTCCCTCCCGCTTCGAGCTTCGCCTCCGCGACCTTCCCCAGGGAGTAGACGCCGTGGATCTGGTCCCAGGAGAAGGTCAGGGTGTCCCCGGGGGCCACGGACAGGCGCGGGCGCGGGGCGTGCGGGAAGCCCCAAGAGATCGCGACGGTTTTCGGGGCGCGAGGGGGCGCCGCCGGCGCCTGCGCCGAGGCGGCGGCAGGGGCCGCCGGCGCGGGGGCGGGGCGCGGGCTGCTGCTGCGGGCCGAGGCCGCGACGATGAAGGCGACGGCCAGGAGGAGGCGGAGGAGGTTGCTCGTCGCGTTGTTGCAGACCTGTTTTTTTTTATCGAGTTTGTCCGGGAAAGAGAGAAAGAGAGAGGGGGGTTGAGAAAGGAAAGAAAAAAGGGAAGCAACGAGAAGCTGTGCGGCTTGTTTCTGCGACGAGCTTCGTTCCCCCCCGGCGTGGAGAGTTTCGAATGCTCGATGCTTCCTCCTGCTCTCGCTGAAAGCCGATGGCTTTGCTGCATTTTTCCCCGCGGAATTGCAAGAGCTTGCCGTGACTCAAGCGTTGCGCGTGCGAAGAAGGCGAGAAAGGGGGAAGGGGATTCGCCCAAAGGGAGCGCGAGTCTCACCATTTTGAACTGGACGAAAAAAAGGCCTTTTTGGTTTCGGTTCGCTTTTTCCGTGAATTAGGACGACTCGAATACGCGTGTGCTTCTACGCTTCTGGTTTCTCGGTGAAGGAGAAGGAGAGAGAGCTAGGAGCATGCGCGAGCGTACTGCTTAGAATTGGCGCGTGAGGCCTCGCTCGTGGTCGAGCGAGAGCCAATTGTCTTTCCTCGGAGAAAGAGGAGGAGGTGAGAGAAAAAAAAGGGAAGGCAACGACGATTGTGGAAGCGAGTCGCACAGTGTCAAAAAAAAAAAGAATCAACTTCCTCGCTCGGTCGTTTCGCGCGATGCCCGCAGACGACTCGCTGGAGCTCTTCGATGTAGTCTGCCCTTCCACGGGCGAGCCACTGCTCGTCAGCGACGAGGGCGGAGAGATTGCGAAAGGACCGGAAGCACAAGAAGCAGAGGTAGCAGGAGGCGGCGATGACTCCGTCGACAAAGGAAAAACCTCGACCTCGTCCTCGACGACCGTCCAAACGGTGACTCGCGGCTTCGCCCACGCCAACGGAACCTGGCACGCCTCGGTATACGTCCACCTCTCCAGGGCGCGAGACGGCGCCTTCCTCCTGCAGCGCAGGTCCGCCGCCAAGGACGTCTGCCCCGCGCTGTGGGACCTGGCGTGCGCCGAGCACGTCTCGAGCGGCGAGACGCGGGCGGGCGCCGCGCTGCGGGGCCTCGCGGAGGAGCTCGGCCTGGAACGCGTCGGCGCCGACAGGCTCGGGCCGCCGCTGGGGCCTCCGCGGCAGGCCGTGCTCCGGACGGAGGGCCCGCCGCGACCGGTGTGGGACAGGGAGGTGACGACGAGCTACTGGCTCCGCGACCTCGGCGGCGACGGCGACGGAGCAGCGGGCGTCGCGTTCGACGAGGACGAGGTGTCCGAGGTCAGGTGGGTTTTACCCGCCGAGCTGAAGAGAGAGATCGCGGAGGGTCCCGAGCGGTTCACGCCGTGGTTCCTGGCGGAGCTGAGGGCGAGGCCGGAGCTGCTGCTGCAGCAAGGAGGTTGAAGAGGAGAGGGGAGAAAAAGTGTAAGAAGAAGAAGAAGAAGAAGAAGAAGACACAAACGACTCGATCATTCTCCTTTGCATCTCTCTCGCCTCTTCTCCTTCCATTTTCTGTTCCATTTCGCGATCTGTTTGAAGCTCAGAGGCGCTAAGTACGCTCTCTGCAAAGATCTCGCGGCATCAGAGGGACCAAAGAGAGCAAGCTCGGGGCAGAAAGAGGATAACTCTTTAAAGCTCTCTCTCTCCTCCTCAATCGACGCGACGCCCTCTTTTTCTTCGACGGAAAGAAGGGAAAAAAACAAAAAGATGAAACCCTTCTTCTACGGCCCTGGCAAGGAGGTCTGCGTCGTGGGCGCCTCCCGGGGCATCGGCGCCGAGCTCGTCAGGCAGCTCCTCGCCCGCGGGTGCGACCGCGTCTACGCGACGGAGCGCGTCGTCGGCAAGTCTGCGGCGCTGGCCTCCCTCGCGAGGGACGCGGAGAACAAGGACCGGCTCACGGTGCTGCGCGTCGACACGAGCGACAGCGTGTCGATCGCCGCGTTCGCCGAAAGCTTGGCCGAGGAGAGGAAGGGGGCGAGGAGAAAGGCGCTGGACCTCGTGATCACCAACGCCGGGATCGCAGAGTGGTGAGTTACATGTGATAGCGCTCGCCCCCCTCCGTAGTACCGCGGCTGCTGGCAAGGAGGAAAGGGAGAGAAACGGGAAGAGAAAGCGACGGAAGAAAAAGCTCACACCGAAAATGTGTCCCAAACTTTAACCCTTTTTCAGGAGTTCTCTGCAGAGCGTCACCTCCGAGACAATGGTCAAGCTCTTCACCACCAACACCGTGGGTCCCCTGATTGTGGCGCAGCAGCTGGAGAAACAGGGGCTGTTGGGGAAGGGGAGCACGATTGGGAACATGACTTCGAAGATGGGGAGGTGAACTCTTTCTTTCTTTTTTGCCTTTTTTTTCCTTTCTCTTTTTTTTCCGAGAGGAGAGGAAGCAGCTCACGTTTTTTTTTCCCTTGATTACTATCTGTCTCGAATCAAACCAAAACAGCATGGCCGACAACGGGAGCGGTGGGACCTACGCGTACCGGTAAGAGAAAAGAGAGCTAGAGAAAGAAGAGAATGAGAACGAGAAAGTAAGAAAGCAAGACTCAAACCTTTTTTCTTTTCTTTTTCTTCTTTTTTTTACACAAACGACACAGAGCCTCCAAGGCCGCCCTCAACGCCGTCACCGTCTCTCTGGCCCGCGACTTCGCCTCCAAGGGCATCACCGCGACGATTCTGCACCCGGGCTACGTCAAAACGGACATGACGAACAACAGCGGGCTCATCTCGGCCGAGGAGTCCGCGAGCGGCCTGCTGGGAGTGCTCGACGCTGGCGCGACAGGAAAGCTGGACCTCTCCGGGAGGTGGTTCGACTTCAAGAAGGAGGAGATCCCCTGGTAGAGAAGAAGAACGTTTTTGGTTGTTTCTCAATCGAGAGAGAGAGAGAGAGAGAGAGAGAAAGAGAGAGAGAGAGAGAGAGAGAGAGAGAGAGGAGAGGGGGCGGAGGGAGCGAGGTGAGGGGGAGACAGAGAAAGAGAGGAGAGAGGGGGGGGGGATGCGGCGCGTTGTGTTTTGTTTCTCGCTCGCTTTTTCCATTCCCACCCGAGAGAAAGAGAGAGAGAGAGAGACTGAGAGAGAGCTCGGAAGTTATAGTTTATTATTAGATTTGATGTTAATGTTCCTGATAAGAGCAGGATTAGATTGTGTTCGTCACGGCTCTCTCTCTCTCTCTCTCTCTTCGTTGTCGGGGTTTCCAGGAGGGGGTCGAGGTTTTTTCCGGCAAGCCAGCAGCGGCTAGTTTTCTGGCCGACGAGAAGAATGCAATGTCGATCGAAACGGAATGAACTCTCTCTCTCTCTCTCTGCCTCGAAACGCACCAGAAATCACGTTACAGCTTGGATCTTGGTCTCATTATTGCTGAGCGGGACAGAGAGCGCCGTCCAAATCGGCGGGACGACGATGACGTGAAGCAACGGTTGACTTGGCAGCCGTCGCCGCCGCCGGCGTGTGTAGAGTGCAAAAACAGGGTCCAGAGAAGAAGAAAATGCAAAAACTCTCAACTTCTTCGATATTTTTGGAAATGTGGAAAAACAAGAAAACGCTGATTACACACAGAGATTGGAAAACAAAGAAGTGACATCTCCGGAAGATGAAACCGAAACGTTGTTGGGCGAGGCGGGGAAGAATCGAGGAGAAGAAAGAGAAGGGTGGTGCCAGGGAACGAAAGAGGTCGAAGAGAAAAAAACTCCTCCGTCCTCGTCCGCCCGCTTCCCCCCCTCTCCCCTTCTCTCTCTCTCTCTCTCTCTCCAACCTCTCCCAATTTCCCGGTCTAAATCTCCCTAGTTACGCGGCTTCTCCTTCTTCTCGCGGAACAGCGCCCACAGCGCGACGCCGGCCACTTTCACGACCTTGAACCGCACGCCCGGGATGTCGCCGACGGCGTGGCCGCGGCGGCCAAACCCGGAGATGAGGACCTCGTCCTGTTTTCGAGGAGGGTTTTTTGGAATCATTGGGTTTTTCAAGGTTACGGCAACGGTGAGCACGAGGGACGCCATAGGAGAGAGAGAGCGCGCGCGGTGAAGAAGAAGGCGAGAGGGCGGTGAAGAAGGCGGGAGGGCGGCACGAGGAAGAAGAGGAGGTCGAGGTTGAAATGGAAAAAAAAACTGATCTCAACAATCAACCGAACTCGCTCTCCCCGCGCGGGGCCCTTCCGCACGCGCGATCACTCTCTCAACAGGCCTCACAGCCATAACACCATAACACAAGCCGAAACACTCACGTTCTCCTCGATAAAGTTGAGGCAACCGTCGTTGGGCACGAACGCCGCGATCTTCTTGCCGTTTTTGATCAGCTGCACGCGGGCGCACTTGCGGATGGCCGAGTTGGGCTGCTTGGCCTCAATGCCGCTGTTTTTGTTTAGTGTCGTGATTCGGGGTTTGGTTTTGCGTTGCTAGTGAGTGTCGTGGAGGTCTGGAGCTCGTGGAAGAGCTGCAGGGAGTAAGGCGGAGGCAGCGGGGTGCTAGAGCGCGGGGGGGAGGGAGGGGGCGAGGTCCCTTGCTCTCTCTCTCCTCTCTCTGATTGAAAAAGGCAAAAGAGCGAGGCGAGAGAGGGGGGGCAAGCCCTCCGATTGCCTTCTTCTCGCCTCTCCTTCCGCCTCCAGCTGCTTCCTTCCGCCTCCACCTGCTTCCTTCACTCACATCTTCTCGAGCACGATGCCCTTGGCGTGCGATGCCCCGGCAAACGGCTTCTTCCACTCGGAGCCGAGGTGCGACTTCTTGTAGTCCTTGTCGGCCCAGAGCTGCGAGCGGCGGTGCGACTTGAGCTTGCGCCCGGCTCCGAGACCGCGCGTCTTGCTGCGATGTTGATGAATGGCGGTTTTGAGTGTGGGGTTTAGGAGAAGAGAGAGTGTAGTTTTTTGTTTTTTTAGCGCCTCGCTTCGAGAAACTTGATAGGTGCAAACGTGCTGTGGTGGCGAGAGGGGCAAAAGAAGGCGGCGAAGGCTGGCAGAAGCGAGGGAACGGATGCCCACGGATCGACGGCGGCTCGAAGGCGGCGGCTCCGCCGATCGCGAGTTTTCGCCGTCAATTCGTCGTTTGCTCTCTTTTCTCGCCGCGGCATCTCCTCTGCTGCGCGCACAGAGGGAGATGACGATGAACATGAGATCGCAACGGATCGCTGCTCGACACGTACCCCATGGTGTAGAAGGAAAGGGAAGAAGGAAGAGGAGTGTTGAGTTCCTGTTGAGGCACGTAAAAGCGAGAGAAAGAGTGAGAGAGGGAGAGAGAGCGAAGAGGGCGAAGAGAGAGAAGCAAAAAAACGCCGAAGAAAAACTCTTCATTTTTTTCTCTGCTTCTTCTCTTTTTTTCTTTTCCCTCTCTCGAGCTTCTCAAACGAGATGGACATTCGCGCCAAGCAGACAGGTGCGTCTCGCCTCTCTAGCGTTCGTGAGCTCCCTCTCGCGCAAGCAGAACGACGATTCGAAGGGAGAGAGCGCCGTTGAACTGAAAGAAGAAGGAAGAAAAAGAAAAACCAGCGAGACGCGATTGCTTCCATCGATTGCCTCGCCCTCCTCTCTCACCTCTCTCACCTTGGCTCCACCAAACTTTCTCGACACCACCGCCGCAGAGGCCCTCGTCCGCCTCCTCCACCCTCCCCCCGACGACGACGACCCGGGCGCCTCCTCGGCCTACCGCGTCCTCATCCTCGACGCCTTTACAAAGGATGTCGTCGCCCCCCTGCTGCGCGTGGGGGACCTGAGGAGGCACGGCGTCTCCCTCCACCTGCAGCTGCGGTCGGCGCGCGACCCGATCCCGGACGCGCCGGCCGTCTACTTCGTCTCCGGCGGGGACGGCGAAGAAGAGGGGGCTCCCTCTTCTTCCTCTTCGCCGGCGCCGTCCCCTTCTCCCTCGGTCGTCGACGTCATCGCGGCGGATGCCGCCAGGGGCCTCTACTCCAAGATGCATCTGAACTTTTGCGGGGGGCTGGCGGAGGGCGGGCTCAAGAGGCTCGCCGCCGCGGTCGTCGCCGCCGACGCGAGCGGCCTCGCCTCGGCCCCGGCGGCGAACGGCGCCGCCGCGGCGCCGCCCGCTCCCCGGGCCCCGCCCTCCGCCCTGGACCGCATCGGCCGCGTCATCGACCAGCACCTCGCCTTCGTCGCCCTCGAGCCCGGGCTCTTCACGCTGCGGCAGCGCAGGAGCTACGTGTCGCTCCACGACCCCGGGGCGCCGCCCGCAGCCGTCGAGAGGGCCGTCGCCGCGGCCGCGGAGGGGCTGTTCTCCGCGCTGGCGACTCTGGGGGTCGTGCCGCTCATTCGGTGCCCCAAGGGAGGTCCCGCTCAGGCCGTGGCCGTCGCGCTGGACGCAAGGCTGCGCGAGGCGGCGAGGAGGGGGGCCGCGACGGGCGGCGGGGGCGGCGGCGTCGGCGGCGGCGCGGCGGCGGCGCTCGCGGCCGCGGCCTCGTCCTCCTCCGCCTCCCGTCCCTTGCTCGTGATCTTCGACCGCTCCGTCGACATGGCTGCCTGTCTCCAGCACGGCTGGACCTACAAGCCGCTCGTCGCAGACGTGCTGGGCCTGGAGCTCAACCGCGTGTCGCTGCCTCGGAGCGGAAGCGGAGAGAGCAGCGGAGGCGCCGCGGCCTCGGCCTCGGCGGCAGCAAAGACCACCGTCGAGGTCGGTCCCGGCGACTTCTTCTGGGAGGCCAATGGCTCCTCGCCCTTCCCCGCGGTGGCCGAGGAGGTCGACGCGCAGCTGAAGAGGTACAAGGCGGCCGTCGAGGAGGTCAACAGGAACGCCGCGAGCGGGGGGGGGCCGCACGGCGGCGCCGGAGCGCACGTCGCCGCGCTGCAGGGGCCCTCTCCCTCCTCCACCGCCTCGCTCGCCGCCGCCGTCGCCTCGCTGCCGGAGCTCGCCGAGCGCAAGCGCACGCTCGACCGCCACACCAACATCGCGACGCAGCTGCTGCACGCGATCAAGGCCCGAGGGCTCGACGCCTGGCACGCCGCCGAGGAGGACGTCGTGAGCGGCCTCGGCGGCGGGATCGGCGGCGCGGCGGCGGCGGGGGCCAACCTGGGCGCCGTCGTCGGCGGCGGGGTCGCCGCGGTGGCGAGCCGCGTCGGCGTCGGGGGCGGCGGCGGGGCCTCCTCGGCGACGAGCGCCGAGGAGCAGCAGCGGAGGAACGAGACGACCCTGGAGAAGCTGCTGCGCGGCGAGAAGGGGTCGGCGGCGGACCGCACGCGCGCCGCGCTCGTCTGGGCCGCCGCCGCCTCGCCGCCGCCCTCGGACGAGGAGTTCCAGCGGGTGGAGGCCGCTCTGCGGGACGGAGGCGGGGACTGCGGGGCGTTTGCGTACGTTCGGCGCCTGCGCAGGCTCAACCTGGCCGGGTGAGTTGAGAAGACTTTTTTTTTCTCTTCCTCTTTTCTTTCGGGGTCGAGACAATGGATTCGAAAGACCCTCGAGGGGAAGAAAAAAACTCACACCTCTTTTCTACAAAAAAAAAAAAAAAAAAAAAAAAAAAAAGTCTTCGAAAAACAGGAGCACTCCCGCCGCCGCCCCCGCCGCCGCCGTCTCGACCTCTTCCTCCGCCGCCGCCGGCGTCCTCTCGTGGGCGGACAGGGCTCTGGGAGCCGGGGTCGCCTCGCTGGCCCGCGGCGTCCGCGGCCTGCTGGCGCCGGGCGAGCGCCCCTCGCCGATCGCCGCCGCGCTCGAGGGGCTCGCGGCGCCGCCGCCGCCCTCGCAGCCCTCGGTCTCCGACCCCTCCGCCGCGGCCGCCTCGGCCGCGGCCGAGCTCGACGCCTCCTTCGCGATCTACGACCCGCGCCTCCCCCTGGGGGCCCCGGTGCGCCGCGGCCCCGGCGGCTTCGCCGACGTCGTCGCGTTCGTCGTCGGCGGCGGGTCGTACCTCGAGCGCGAGGCGCTGGGCAGGTGGGCCTCCCGCTCCTCCTCGGGCTCCTCCTCCTCCTCCGGCGGACGCAGGGTGGTCTACGGCGCGACGGAGCTGCTGAGCGGGGAGGAGTTTGCGGCGCAGCTGGGGGAGCTTGCGCGGCGGAGCGGGCTGGCCTGAAGACGAGAGGGGGGGGAGAGAGGGAGGGAGAGGAATGGAAGGAAAAAATAAATGAAATCGGACATTTTATACGAGGTCAACTCTTCTCGGTTTTACGCTGTTTCGCTCCTCCGTCGCTCTCAGTCCGCAGCGCCGCCTCCGCAGCTCGCCGCCCCGGCAGCTTCTGCGGCGAGAGCAGCAGCAGCAGCAGCAGCGTCCCCCGCGGCGGCGGCCCCCGCCGCCGCGGCCGCCGCGGCCGCCGCGGCCGCCGCCTTCCTCGCGGCCCGGGTCGCGGCCGCGGCGGCAGGCCGGTTTGGCCTCGGCGCGCTCGGGTTCCCCGTCTCGTAAAACTCCTTGAGCAGCGCGACGGCCTCGGCGGCGAGGACGCCGCCCAGGGTCCGGTAGGGGCGGGCGGTGCCGGGGAGGGAGGAGGGGCGCTGGCCGTCGTCGGTTTGTTGGCGTCTTCCGTCGGCGTCGGGGGGGTGGGGCGCCCCAACCCTGTTTTTTGTCGTGCCCGCTGTGCCGTCTGCGGCGGCGGATCTGCCTTCCCCACCACCGTGCTCGCCGCCGCTTCCTCGCCCCGCCTCCCCCTCCGCCCCCGCTCCCTCCGCCCCCTCCGCTCCCGCCTCCCCCCCTCCCTCCTCGTGCCGCAGCCCGCAGCCCGGGAACCTCCCGGCGACGACGTCGAGCACGCTGCCGACGCCGCCGAACCGCGGGTTGTGGCAGCCGAAGACGACCCTGGCGGGCGCGAGGATCGAGAGCGCGGCGGCGCACATCACGCAGGGCTCGCAGGTGACGAAGAGGGTGAGGCCGCGCAGGGAGGAGCGCGGGTGGTGCGATCGAGGGATGGGAGGAGGGGGAGGGGGAACGGGGAGGCCGGGAGCAGAGGCAGCAGCGGCGCCGTTGCCTTGTCCTCGGCAGCTCCGACCGCCGCCGCCGCCGCCGTTGCCTTCTCCTCCTCCTCCTCCTCCTCCTCCTTCTCCTCCTCCTCCTCCTTCTCCTCCTTCTCCTCCTTCTCCTCCTCCTCCTCCTTCTCCTGCTTCTCCTCCTTCTCCTCCTTCTCGTCCTCCGCTCGCTCCGCCGCCGTTCCCGACGATGACGGCCGGGTCCCCCTCCTCCCTCCCGGCGTCCTCGGCCCGCAGCGCGTCGAAGGCCTCGAGCTCGGCGTGGCGGGTCGCCTGTTGATTTTTCTTCTTCGTTTTTTTTTAGTTCCGTTTTTTTTTGCGTGGCGCGGGAGGGGAAAGAAGAGAGGCTCAAAAAGAAACGAAGAGAAAAAAGGGCCGAAACTCACGTCTCTCTTCTCGTTGGTGCGGTTGCTCCCCTTGGCGACGATGCGGCCGCTTTCGTCGACGAGCACGCAGCCGATGGGGACCTCCTGGCGCTCGAGTGCGGCGGCGGCCTGGAGGGTGAGAAGTTGACAAAGGGAAGAGGAAGAGGAGAGAGGAGGTCAGGGCCGAGAATTTTGAAATAGATTACCATCTCCCTTTTAGAAGCTCTCCTCTCTCACCTCGACGAGCGCCAAGCGCATGAAGGCGACGTCGGCCTCGGACGGCCGAGAGTCCGAGTCGTCTGGGGGCATCGCGCGTGGAGTTTGCGGGATGCGAAGAGGGCGCTAGTAGTGAGCTGCTCGCGAGAGGATTCTTTTTTGTGCGAGAGAAAAAAGGAAAAAGCGTCGAGGTAGCTGTTTGAAAAGGCTCACTTTTTTCTACCGGTGTTTGCGCTCGCGAGCGTCGTTCGTTCTTCCGCGCGCGCGTTCGCGCGCTGCCCCTTCCGCGCCCTCGAGCACACAGCCCCGCCGGGCCTTTTGCACCCTCCTCGAAATGGCGGAGGCCACATTCGCGCTGACCTCCCCTTCGCCGTTCGCTTCGATGTCGTCGGAAGCGAACGACACGAAAGGAGTTTCATCCGACGCAAAGGATGCGACTTCTTCGTCAACGTCGCCCTCCAGCCCGCTCTCTTCCAGGTAAATATTCTCTCGCAGCCCGCGCATTGCGACGGTCGACATAGGGTCTCGCGCTCCTGGGCGACTGTTACATGATGCTCGGCGGAGGGGCGTCGCAAAGAAACGTTTTCCTTCTTTCTCTTGCCGCCTTTCTTCGGTCGCGTCAGCAGCTTCGATCGGGGAGTCGGCTCGATTCCTCCGACCTGAGACGCCAGCTCATGCCCCCGTTTCCCTTCCATTCCCCTCGTCGCACGCCACCACAGGCCCATGTCGAGCGACTCTGCCTGCACCCAGGTCCAGGCGAGCGGCATCGGCGACGTCGCGGCCGAGTCGGAGGCAGCGTCGACGATGGTGACCTCCACAGCGGCCGAGGAGGTCACGCGCCAAGACTTTGCGTTCTCGCTCCACACGGTAGGTTTTCCTTCTTCTCTCCTTCTCGTTGCTCCGATTCGCGGCTCACGCCACCGGGATGGTACATTCTTTCGTTTCGATCGATTAGAAGGGGAGAGAAGCGGACCAGAGAGGGTGAATATTGCGCGTGATGGCGAAAGAAACTTTAAGAATGTTGGTCGATTTCAAAGAAAAAAAGGGGGAAACTTCCGCGTGGCTTTTTCCTTTCCTCCAACCTCGACCACTCACTTTTTTCTTTTTCAACTCTCCCTCGGTGCCAAACCGCCTCTTCAGCTCCCTCCCGTCGTCGCGGCCGCCGCCGCTTCGACAGCCGCCTCGCGCGTCGACGGCTGGCTCTCCGCCTCGGCCGAGGCCTCGGGGCCCGCCGCGGCCGCGGCGACCGCGCTCGCCGCCGCCGAGGTCGACGCGAAAGCGGCCTTGGCATCCGCCGCAGCCGCCGCCGCGGCCGCGTCGACGGCCTCCCTCCGCCCGCCGCTCCCGGCCTGCTGGAGGGCACGCGCGAGGGCCACCCCGGGCGCCGGAGCCCTGGCGCGGCTCACCATCATCACGACGACGGCGGCGGCGACTGCGACGGCGGCGGCGGCAACAGCGGCGGCCTCCGCTCCCCCGGCCTCCGTCGCGGCCCCTCCCTCCGTCGCCCGCTCCCTCGCGTCGTCGCTGCCCTCGGCGTCCCCCTTTGCGAGGCACGCCTCGACGCCCTTCGAGGCCTCGGAGGGGGAGGAGGACGAGGACATGGGCGAGGGGGGCGCGGGGCCGACGGCGCCGGCGCCGGCGCCCGCCGCCGCCTCAGCGGGGGGGCCCCAGCGGCGAGTGACGGCGGACTTTTCCTCAGACCCCGCCCCTCCTCTCCTCCTCGCCCCCCTCGAGCGCGTCGGCGGCGGCAACGCACACGCGTGGGACTGCTCCGAGGACTACGGGTGCAACAGCTCGGACAGCGAGTGGTATCGAGAGGACAACGGCGACGACGGAGGAGGAGGAGAAGAAGAGGAGGAGGACGAGCGGCAGAAACCGGCGGCGGCGCCGTCGGCAGACTTGCTGCTTCCGTGGGACTTTCTCTAAGAACGACAGCGACGGCTCCCTGCGCCCCCCCCCTTCTAAAAACGAGGCAAATGTGCTCGATGGTTCCACTGTACCGGTCCCCGTCCCCGCCCTTTTGATCTTGATTCCACGGAGAGGCGCTTCCAACTCTCTGTCCCGCACTCTACCCACCCACACCCTTTGGACACCCTTTTCCCTTTTTTTGCGACAGCCTTTTCGTTTTCCTTTCTTCTTCCCTTCCGCCGGCTCCTCTCGCCCGTGTTCTTCGTCGCTCCCTCCTTTCTTTCCCTCGTTTCTCCATCCTCCTTTCCCGCCCCCCTCTCTCTCCCCGCGCGGCGTGATTCCGGTTTCCGTGTCCTCTCTTTTGCAGTGGTCGCGGGTGGCGGGTTTCGCGTCGCGCGTGGGGGGGGGAGGGTGCCGTCGAATGAGGAGAGAGGGGGGGGGGAGAGAGAGGCGGAGACTCTGGTTGGAGGGTGGCGCGGGAGCAAGGGTGGAGAAAGAAGAGGAGGGAAATAAAAAATAGCACCCGAAGAACTTTAATCACGCTCAGTCACACTTTTGAATATTGTCCCCCCCCCCCCGCCTCAACGCGCGCGCGCGTGCGCACTGGGTCGCCGCCCGCGCGTTTGAGAGAGAGAGATCAGCACTTGTTTTGTAAAACAAAAAAAAAAAGGTCCCCCCCCCGTGACAGCCCCTTCAATTTTTTCGGAGGAGAGAGGTCAGCGCTTTCCTCACAAGTCTGAATCTCGTCGAAAGCTCATCGATCTGGAGCTTAGTTTTTCTCTTCGTTCCCTCCCTACTCTCCAACCATGCGCGCTGCCTCGATGACGACGGCGCGCGGCTCCGCTGTCAGCGCCTCCTCTGCTCGCGCCGCGGCTCCCGCGACGAGGCGAGGAGCTGCCGTTGTTGCTGCTGCCCCCCTCCTCCGCCGCAGCAGCAATAACAGCAACCTGCGTTCCTCCATCCTCCCGGCTCCTCGCGCGCTCGACCTCGACTGGTCCGACCCCGATACCCTCATCGGCGCCCTGGGCGGCGTGCTCGGCCTCCTCGTCGGGATCGGGGCGCCGCTGTTCTACATCAGCAGGGACAAGAAGGACGAAGGTAAATTTTGGATTGCAGAGAGAAGACGCGAGAGAGAGAAGGCGATCGAACAAAAAGAGAGGGCGTGGCGCGCTTGAAGAGGAAACGCCTCGATTCGGCACCTTTTCCTTGCTTAATTGCTCATTCTTCGCCCTGGGAGGGATTATTTGAAAGCATGATCGACCTCCGCGTGATCAAATTGACCGATGCGCGTTGGATGAGAGAACAGACGACACAAGGAAAGGAATCGACTTTTTTTTTGCTCACCAGCACCTCACCAACGCTTTTTCTCAACCTCGACGGGACGGGGGAAAAAAACTGCGAAAAATCCTCTTCAACAGAGCGCCTCGACGAGCTCCGCGCCCTCAACAGGAAGACCTTCGAGGAGACGGGCGAGTACATGACCGAGGAGGAGATCCGCGCCTTCAGGCAGCCCCGCTGGACCGACAGGCGCGAATTCCAGGACGACGACTAGAGTTGGACTTCAACTTCTTCCCCGCCTCCAGAGAGAGGAGGGGCGACGAGGTGAGAGAAGACGAGGAGGGGAACGAGAAGAGAAACCCCGTCCAAACTCTCTCTCTCTCTCTCTCTCTCTCTCGAGCCAATTTTGTTTTCGTTGACCCCCCTCCCTCCAGCGCTGATCCCTGCCCTTACTCGTGTGAAGAAAAAGAAAGAAAATGATGCCAGAAGAAAAGAAAGTAGCTGAGGCGGGATGATTTTTTTATTTTTTATTTTTTTCTTCAATTATTTTCCGCCTCAGCTGCGAATTTAAACACAAAAGCAGATCGAAAACTCGACATCGATTCGCGGTCACCAAGGCGCAGACTTTACATCTTCGTGTTTACTGGATAGACTTTGGAACGTGCATCTGGTCCCTGCGCAAAGGGAAACCCGCGCACCTCTCGGTTCGGAGAGAGAGGGAGCAGAGACAAACGCCGTCGTCGCGCTTTCGGTTTCGACGTCGACGACATGCGACGTCGATATCTGCCCGCCCTCGCGGCGACGCTCCTGTCCCTGCTTTTGGCAGCCCATGCCAGAGAACGTGAGTTATCGATAATTCAGGATCGCTGTTGGTGGAGAGGTTTCATCAAAGGGTCCAAAACAAGTTTCGAGAAAGAGAACAGAACAAGAGAGAGACATTCGTCTGACGACAGCCTGTTCGAGCACCTTCCATGCGCCTCACCCCGTCCGGAAAAAAAAAAAAACTCGGCCCAACAAAAAAAACCAATTTTTAACCAGACGGCCGCCACGCCCTGCTCTCCTCCGCCCGCCGCTCCAACGAGCGCATGGTCTCCGAGTTCGACTCCTTCCTGAGGGACCTGGAGGCTCGGGGGCTCGTCCTGGCGCAGGACGTCGAGACGAAGAGGCTGCTCGTGCTCTCCGAGGGGGAGCTCGAGGCGAGGACTGACGAGGCAGCGAGGAGGAGAAAGGCCGGGGACGACGAGGAGCTCATCGCGCCGATCCCTCCCTCTGCGAGGATCGACGCAGAAGACAAGGAAGATGAGAGAGGAGGAGGAGAGGAGGAAGAGCTGGGCGTGTTTGTGGAAGGAGAGGCGGAGGAGGGAGAGCAAGAAGCACAAGGGGCCGCCGCCGCCGCCGTCAGAGGCGACGGCAGCAAAGGCGGCAAAGGCGGCGGCAGGCTCCTCCTGCAGTCCGGCACCGCGGGCGGCTCCCTCGGGGGCAGCGCCCCGCTAACCGGCTCTGTGTCGGGGGGCGGCAACCCGCAGCTCCGCCCGGGGCAGCAGGCCGCCTTCGCCGCGGCGGGAGGTGCCAACGGCTCCGCCGCGGCGCCGCAGCGCGGCCTCCCGGGAGGAGGCGCCGGCGCCGCCAGCTCCGGCAGAGGCGCCGCGCCCGACCCGGCCAGCTTCCTCTACTCGGGCCCCGCGGTCGGCGTCACCGTCCCAAACTCCATCGCGCGCATCCTCCCCCAGTTCCCGCCCACCTTCAACGGCACGCGGCCGATCGTGCAGACGAACCCGCTCTCGCTGCTGGCCAACGGCGTCTACCAGCGCAACATCTACAGCGGGGGCACCTCGCGGTCCCCGGCCCTCGCGACCGTTCCCACCCCGACGCCTCCCGCGCCGGCGATGGTCTACCAGCCCGGAGACCCCATCAACGTCGTCCGGGTGTCGTCGGGGATCTCCGACCTGACGAACGCGAACGCGGCGCTCAGCGTCGTCAGCAACTGGCCCTTCAACGACTTCAGGAACAACTTCCCCAACCAGAACGTCGCGAGCGCGGGCTCGCTGAGGACGCTCTTCTGCGCGACGCCCCTCACGCAGTGGTGCACCAACACGCTACCCATCGACCCGTCGCTTGTCAACTCGGTGTTTCAGTCGACGCAGAACCCGAACTTTCTGCTCGGGTGAAAAAGAAGAAGCTTTCTTTTTTGTCCTTCCGGGTTTTTCCCTTGGTCTTCTTCTTCTCCTCTCTGCCTTTTTGGTGCTGCTTCTGCCTCGTTGCTTCTTCTGCTGCTGCTGTCTTTTTCCTTACCTTTTTTAAAACAAAATATGTGAAAGAAATGAAAAAACGTGCCCTGGGCGCGTGGATCCGAAAGAGAGAGCGGGAAAGTGTGGAGAGGCGGCGGAGGAGCGACGGGGAGAACAAGAGGGCCGAGGGCGCGCGAAACGAAAAGAATCCACTTCCCATCTTCTCCGTCTTGCCTCTTCTCTAGGAGACAGGGAGGGAAAAGGAACTGCTCTCTTTCTTTCGTTCTTTTCTTTCTTTCTCCATGGCCGACCAAGGCGGCATCGTGCCCCCTCTGCCCCCTCGGGAAGAAGTAGTGGAGCCCGCCTCGTCCTCGACGGCTCCCTCTTCTTCCTCCTCCGCTCTCCCATCATCGTCGTCGCCGCTCCTCTCGCTCTCGGTGAAAAACCCGGCGAGGAGCTGCGCGCCGGACTTTGTGCTCACTGCCCGCGCCGACGACTCGGTCGCCGAGCTCAAGGCTAAGCTGTCGCAGACGTACGAGGGGAAGCCGCCCGCGGAGAGGCAGACGGTAAGGAGAGCAGAGGGAGAAAGAAAACGTTTTTTTTTAATGGACCGCCAGGAGTCAATCGATCGCTGCTTCCCCTCTCGCCTCCTTCTTCTCTTCTCACCTCTCTCCCTCGACTCGCGCAACAAACACAGCTCATCTACGCCGGCAAGGTCCTCAAGGACGATGCGCAGAAGCTCTCGGAGGTGCTGAGAGGGAACAGCGGGAGCAGCGGCAGCGGCGCGGGAGGAGCGGCGGCGGCGACGCCGCACGCGCTCCACCTCGTCGTGAGGGGCGGGGGCGAGGAGCCCTCGGCCCCCGCCTCCCGCTCCTCGGCCGCGCCGGCGGCGGCTTTCGCGCCCGTTGCTCCTGCCCCCGTTGCGGCTCCTGCTGCTCGTGCTCCCGGGACCTCCGCGGCAGGGGAAGCGAGTGCGACCGTCGGCCCCCCTCCGCAATCTGCTCCCGCCGCGATGCCGGCTGCAGCGGCGGCGCCCCCCCCCTCCTCTCCCTCCTCCACTCCCGCCGCTGCCGCCGCCGCTCCCCCCTTCCTTGCCGCCGCCCCGGGACCGATCGTGGCCTACATGCCCGTGCTGCTGATGCCGGTCGCCTTCCACCCGGGACCGGGGCAGGCGCCGGTGCTCCTGGCCTCGGCCGCCTCCCCGGAGGGGCTTGCCGCCGCGGCGGCCGAGGCGGTTCGGCGGCTCGCCGCCGCAGCAGAGGGGGCAGAGGGAGGGGCAGGCGCTTTCTTCCCCGCCGCGGCCGCTCCCCCCGCTGCTGCTCCTGCTGCTGCTGCGGGTGGCGGCGTCGCTGCCAACTTTGGCTTCGGCTTCGGAGGAGCTGGGGGAGGAGGAGGGGGAGCAGCGGCGCCGGCAGCAGCAGCAGCAGCGCCGGCAGCTGCTGCCGCTCCCGCCGCGGAACGACGCTTCCAGCTCAACCTTCGCTTCGCGGTCAACGGCCGCTCCCTCTTGCAGCTCGCCGTCGTCTCTGCCATCCTCTACCAGCACGCTCCTCCCTGGATGGGGCCCGGCGCCTTCTTGCTCGTCGCCGCGCTCGCCGCCGCAGCCGCGGCCGCGGCCGCCGCCGCGACGGCGCGGCGCGGGGGGGTGCGGGCCGCGGTGCAGAGGCTGTTGGACGGCGCCGCGGCCGCGGCGAGGCGCGGCGGAAACGCCGTGAGGAGGAACAACGACGACAGGAGGGCGGGACAGGGGCGCCACGGGGGGCAGGGGGCAGCGGCGCCCGGCGCTGCCGCTGCTGCCGCTGCCGCCGGCGACGGCGGCGACGAAACCCTTCGGCGGCGGCAACAGGAGCAGCCGCCCCGTCCTCCTCCCTCGCTCTCCTCCCGCGTCCTCGCCGAGGTCCAGTCGATCGTCATCGGCTTCTTCGCGAGCCTCCTTCCGGGTTGGAACCCGGAGGGAGGGGCCGCGGAGCGCGCCGAGAGGGAGGCCGCGGCCGTGGCGGCCGCGGCGGAGCGGGAGGAGGAGAGGGGGAGGCGGCGGCGGAGGGGGGGCGAGGTGGGGGCCGCTGCGCTCCCTCCTCCGTTCGCTGCTGCTGCTGTCCCTCCTGCTGCTGCTGCTGCCGGTGCTGCTGCGGATCCTCCGCAGCCTAGAGGCGACCCGGCACACCCTCACGCGGAGTGAACAACGAAAAAAAAGTGTAACAAGGAAGAGGAAGGAGAGGAGAAGAGAAAACATGACGGAGATTTTTGAGTTTTTGGTTCTTTTTCTCACTTTTTTCGCCTCGTCTTCGACAAACACAGCGCATCGGATCGAAAAAACCAAAAACTCGTTTTTCCTCCATCGCCCTCGCTCTCTTTCCCGCTTTTCGACCCCTCGAGCTACAACGCGGCCTTCGTGTGCCCTCAGAGAGGTTTCGAGAGCAAAACAGTGAAGAAAAAACCCGGCAATCTCCGACGAGCAATGAACCATCGAACGATGGCCGAAGCACTTGACCCCCGCGAGCCCGTCGCGGTGCTCCTGCAGAGCTCCGGAAGATGACATCTCTGCGAGTCCTCAATCTCTCCGACTGCCGCCTCCGCGCCGTCCCGGCGTTTGTCGGCGAGCTGGAGTCGCTGACGAAACTCGACCTCGGGAGCAACTGGGAGCTCGGGGACGACAACGAGGCGCCCCAAAACGAGGCGTTCCCTGCAAATCTCAGGAAGTTGACGTCTCTGCGAGACTTCAGGCTCGACTACTGCGGCCTTCGCGCCGTCCCTGCGTTTGTCGGCAAGCTGAAGGAGCTCGAGGAGCTCGATCTCTTCGGCAATATGGAGGAGATCTACTCCACGATCGACTTCCTCATCGAGGGCTGCCCCTGTCTGCGCGAGGTTTTGGGTGGACGAGATGGACGAAGACGATCCTGACACTCAGGAAGCGCTGGCGCACCTCGAAGCCTTCAAAGCGAGGCTGCTCGCGAGAAACCCAAACGCACGTGTCCTACGAGTGAAAGCGAAGCGTTTTCCTCTCCTTTTTCTTTTCTTGGGTGTTTTTTATTTGCGCGCGCAATATACTGAGAGAGAGAACGCAGGGAGCAAGGGAGTGTCTTTCGTTGTGCGTTTGGCGCGGAGATGAGAGAGTGTAGAAGAGATATGTTTTTTTCCTTTCTTTTCACTCTTTTTTTCCTCCTTTGTTCTTTCGCGCCCCTTCCCTTTCCTCTCTCTCTCTCTCTCTCTCTCTTTCTCTCTTTCGTCATCTTCCTCGACTCAGACCGGAGGCAGCCTCTCCTTCAGGAACGCGGCGATATCCGCGAGCTCGTCGTCCCTCGCGCTGTGCCCCATCCCCCTGTACGTCTTGAACTCGACCTCGAGGCCCCTCTTCCTGAGGAACTCGGCCGAGGCGGCTCCGAAGCCAAACTGGACGACCGCGTCGGCGTCGCCGTGCCCGAAGAAGACTTTCGCGCCCTCGTTCGCGCTCGAGACGGCCGAGGCGGCATGCGGCGACCCGGGAGCGACAAGGGGCAGGTAGGACGACAGCGCCATCACTCCTCCCAGAGCGAGATCGGAGCGGAGCATCCCCAGGGCGACGGCCCCGCCCTGGCTGAACCCCGCGACGACGACCCGCGCCGCCGGGACCTCGGACGCCTCCATCTCGGCTCTGACGAGCCCCTCGACGTAGGCCAGGGACCTGGCGAGCCCCGTGGGGTCCTCGCGCCCCGCGATCGACTCGAGCGAGTGGATGTCGTACCACGACGGCATCGGCATCCCGCCGTTGAGCGAGACGGGCTGCGTCGCCGCGGTCGGCAGCACGAACCTCGCGTGCGGCAGGGCCGGGGACAGCATCTGCGCGACGTCCGACCACCCCGCCGCCGTGTCGCCCAAGCCGTGCATCAGGAAGACGAGGGCGGTGGGCGGGGGCGAGGAGCGGGGGCCGACGGTGGTCGGGCGCGGGTGGGAGGGGAGGGGCTTGGCGCCCTCGAGGATGGAGGCCGCCGCGGAGGCGGAGGAGGAGGAGGAGGTCATTGCTCGAGCGGCGATCGACGGCGGGCGAGAAGAATGGGGTGAGAACAAGCTCGGGAAGAATCCGATGCGCTTCTGGTAGCCTGCTGCGACGAGGCCCGTCACGGTCGTCACTGCCGCTGCAAGAACTCGGTGCCTGCGCGTGGCCAGGAACGGAGAAGAAGAAGAAGAAGAAGAAGCGGGAGAAGAAGAAGAACGGGAGGCAGAGGCGACGATTGGAGCAGCGGCCGCTCGAATCATCTTCGGGAGGTTGAAGTGTTTCGGTTTTTTCTCTCTCTTTTTTTTCATTTTTTTTACATCCACCCCGCTCTCTCTCCCCCCTAATCGATGCTCGTCGGCCCGCCCGCGTTCCACAGCTCCGGCATGTGCGCGTTCGTGACCACGCGCGGCGCGGCCCCGGGCGCGTCCGGGTCCCGCTGCTTGCGCACGCGCGGCCGCGGCGCGAAGGCCGCCGAGCGCCGCGCCGCCGCCGACCGCGGCGCCGCCGCCGCGTTGCCCCACCTGCGCAGGCCCGCCGCCAGCGCCGAGGCGTCGGGAGGCGGCGGGTGCGAGGCCCAGAGCACGGCGACGTCGCGGGACACCGGCCTGGCTCCCAGGGCCGCGGCGGCGTCGGTGGAGGCGGCGGCCGAGGCGGCGGCGGCGGCCGCGGCGGCGGCGGCCCTGGCGGCCGCGCGCTGCCTCTTCCCTCCCCCTCCGCCCCTGCTGCCGCTGCTCCTCGCCTCGGCCCCGACAAAGAGCACCGCGGTCTGCCCGAAATCCGCCGCGGCGGGGGCGGACCAGAGCCTGCCGCTGGCGATGAGCTTGGAGACGTCGGCGGCGGCGCCGGGGTAGGCGTCGTCGAGCTCGGCGGCGGGGAGGCCCGCCCCGGGCGCAAAGGTCGCGACGGTGACGGCAGACGACGAGCGCGCCGTCGGCTGCTGCTGCTGCTGCCGCCGCTCCCTCGCCTCGCCCCCTCCCGCCGCCGCGCCCGCCGCCGCCCCGTCCCCTCCCCCCCCGACCATCGTCGCGGCGCGCACGGCCTCGACCAGCCCGTCGGCGTCCGCGGCGGAGTGCGCGGCCCTGTAGGTGAACAGCCCCGACGACGGGTCGAAGGCGACCCTCGCGTGCGCGGCGAGCGCCCTGCCGAGCGCCGACACGGGGCCCGCGGCGTGGCCCGTCGCCGCCGTGACGGCTTCGGCGCGGAGGCCGCCCCGCGGGTTGCGCCCCGACCGCGACCGGCGCAGAGCCCAGAGGGCGTCCTTCACCTGCTTGGCGAGCGGGGCCCCCGCGACGAGGACCGAGGCGCGGAGCGCGTCCTTGGTCGACGAGGCGCCCCGCGGAGACGGGGCGCCTCCCGCGGCAGAGGCCCCCGCGCCGCCGCCGGCCGCCCCTCCCGCCGCCGCCGCCGCCGCCGCCCCGGGTTTTAGGTCCCCCCCCCCCGCGGCGGCCCCGGGGAGCATGTCCGCGCGCGAGATGACGGTCTCGGACCAGTCCGTGCCGCGCGCGGCGCGCTCGGCGGCCGCGGCGGCGGCGGCCGCCTGGGCCGCGGCCTCTGCCGCTGCGGCCGCGGCCGCCTCCTCTGCCGCCTTTTTCTGGGCCTTTTTCTGTTGCGTTTTTTTTTGTGCGAGGCGCCGCGGGGATCGAAAGGTCCCGCCAATATCGTCTCTGGTGAGCTCCGTGTCTTCTTCAGCGTGCTTTGCTGGCGGAGGGGTGGGGGGTGGGGCCAGCGAGGAGCGGGAAAGGGGGGCAAGAGCAGCTGAGAGGAAAGCGGCGGCAAAAACAGTCTCTTTTCAGTGAGACCATTTTCTCTTCTCTTCTCTTCTTCCTCTCTCTTCTCTTCCTCTCTCTTCTCGTACCTTGGCCCATTGCTCCGCCGACTTGACCTTGATCCTCTGGTTCTTGGCGGCGAGCTGCCTAAAGTTCTGGAGCGCGGACGCGAGATTCTTGCCGCTCATCTCGCTGTCTCGTCGCCGTTTGACTTCTTCGATTGACTCCTTCTTTCTTTCTTTTCTTCTCGTCCCTTCTTGCCCCAACAGACGCGCACGCCGTGTCGGCGGCGAGGGTGCGGTGTGAGCTGGTGCTCGGTGACGGGCGGAGAGAGAGAGGTAGAAGGAAGAGAGAGAAAAGAGACAGAGAGAAGCGAATCTCTTTTTCGACAAGCGAAGTTCACCCGAGAGCGAATCGTTTGTGAGGGAAGAAAACTCTTTCGAAACGAAAAAAAAAGAAAATAATTTTCTTCCTGGTTGAGTTTTTTTGAAAAAACTCAACCAGGTTACCTCGACTCTCTCTCTCTCTCTCTTACAACTCTCTTCCCCGCGTGCGTTTCTCTCTCTCTCTCCCCCTCCCTCCCTCCCTCTCTCCATCATCTAATTCCCTCCTCCGCCGGCCGCCCAGCTCGCCCAGCTGGCCAGCGAAGACAGAGCCCCTCCGTCTCCTCCAGCGACCGCGCCACCTCCGCTTCCACTCCCTCCCCCGTCTCTCCTGTTGAGCGCCCTCTCGCACTTTTCAACGTCGGCCGGGGAGAACCGCAGCACGCGCGCGAGCACGGGCAGCAGCGGCCTCGCCTCCCCCGTTTCGTAGAGCTTCAGCAGCACGTTCTTCAGGTAGTGGACCTCCGCGGCGGCCTCGGCCGTGGCAGACGCCTCGGCGGCGGCGGAGAGCGGCAGCTTGGCCCTCTCGGCCGCGCGGTCGACCTCCCGCAGCGCTTCCTTCAGGACGGCCTCCTGCTCGGCCCGCAGGCGCGCCTCGGAGCGGGCTTCCTCCAGCTCGGCCTCGAGCCCGCGCTCGCGCTGCAGGGAGGCGGCCAGGGCGGCCTCGGCAGCGGCGACGCGGTCGGCCAGGCGGAGCAGCGAGGGCTCGGCGAGGAGGAGGTTTGACGAGGTGCCGAGCCCGTCGTCGCCGCCGTCGTCGTCGCCGTACGTGGCCGTGATTCCGGCAAAGGGGTTGGAGCTTGCGTTCTTCGCTGCTGCTGCTGCTGCTGCTGCCGCCGCAGCAGCAGCTGCGGCGTCGGCCGCAGCGGCGTCCCCGACGGCGGTGTTCCCTGCCGCGAACGCGACGTAGCCGGGAACGTCGGGCGCCCCCTCGCGCGCGACGTTGTTGGCGAACGAGGACGAGCCCGAGCCCGAGCGCGACCCCGGGCGGGCGGGGCCGGAGGGGGCCCCCCGCGGCCGCGCGCTCGCCGCCGCCGCGGCCGCCGAGGCCGCCTCGGACCGCGCCGAGTGCAGCTGGGACCGGAGGGCCTCAGCCTCGGCCCTCGCGGCCTCCAGCGCCGCGGCGGCCTCGAGCGCCGCGGCCTCGCTCTCGCGGGCGCCCCGGGCCGCCTCGGCGGCGGCCCGCCTCGCCGCCTCCTTCGAGGCGAGGCCCACGGCGGCCTCGCGCTCGCTGGCCGCGGCGGCCAGCGCGGCCCGCAGCTCGCCCTGGCGGCGCTCGATCGCCTCGTACCTCGACCGCCACTGCGCCGCCGCGGCAGAGGCCTCGGCCTCTCGCTCCGAGGCCGACCGAGACGCCTCGCGGGCGCTCGCGGCCTCGGAGGAGAGCCCGGAGAGCTCCCGCTCGGCGGCCTCGGCGCGCTGGAGCGCGGCAGAGGCTGCGGCCTGGGCTGCGGCGAGGGTGGCCTCGGAGGAGGAGGAGGAAGGAGGAGAGGGAGCGGCGGCGGCGGCCGATTCCGAGTCCGTTCGCGCCGCCGGCGCCGACGGCGTCGCCGCTGCCTCTTCCCTCGCGGCGGCGATCTCCTCGTCCTTGGCCTTCAGGAGCGCCGCGGCGCGGCCCCTGTAGGCCTCCAGGTCGGCGGTCGCCCTCCCGGCGCGCTCCTCGGCCTCGAGCTTCTCCGCTTCTTTCAGTTGCTCTCTGGCGCGGCACGCCGCGGCCTCGACCGAGGCTTTTTCGGCCGCCTCCGCCGCTGCCGTTCGCTCGGCGGCGGCGCGGTCGGCCTTGCGCTTGAGCTCGGCGAGGGCGCGCTTCACCCGCTCCCGCTCGCTCTCGCGGGCGGCTTTTTCCGAAGTGAGCTCGGTCCTGAGTGCCTCCAACGAAGAGGCGGCAGAGGCGCTCTCCGAGGAGGAAGAAGAAGCGGCGGCCGCGGCGGCGGCGGCGGCGGCCGCCGTCGCGGCCAGGGCTTGGGCGCGCGCGGCCTCGGCCTCCTTCTCCGCCGCGGTCGCTCTCGCGACGGCCTCGGCGCGCGCCCTCTCGGCGGACTCCAGGGAGGCCTCGAGCCCCGCGACGGCGCTGGAGAGCTTGGCGCGCAGGACCGAGGCTTCCTCTTCGGCCCTGCAGGCCCGCTCGTTCGCGGCGGCGGCGGCGGCGGCGGCGGCCGAGACAGCGGAGGGAGATGCGAGGGCCGCGAGCTCCGCGTCCCTGGCCGCAGCAGCGGCCTTCAGCTCGTCGCCCTCCTGCCGCGCCCTCGAACAGACACTCCTGAGCTCCTCGAGCTCCCGCCCGGAGGCCTCCAGTTTCGCCCTGGCCGTCGACGCCTCGTCCTCGAGCGCAGAGACCCGCGCCGCGGAGCTGTCGGCCTCGGCGTCGGCGTCGCCCTCGGCGTTGGTCGCGGCCTCGAGCTGCTCCTCCAAGGTAGCCACGCGCCGCCTCAGAGCGACGCTCTCGTCCTGCAAGGTCTCGGCGGCCGAGGCCGACGTCGCCGCCGCGGCCGTCGCGGCCTCGACCTCGCCCGAGAGCGCCTCGACCCTGAGCTCGAGCTCGGCGCCTCGCGCCCGCGCGGCCTCGGCCTCGGCGCGCTGCGCGGCGGCCTCCTCGGCGGCCGCCGCCGCGCGAGACGCCGCGGCGTCGGCGGCGGCGTCGGCGTCGCCCTCGGCGTTGGTCGCCGCCGCCAGCTGCTCCTCGAGCGTCGCGACGCGCGCGCGCAGCGCCGTGGCCTCGGCCTCGAAGGCCCTCGCCGCCTCGGACCGGGCGTCGTCGAGCGCGGCGTCGGCGTCGCCCTCGGCGTTGGTCGCCGCGGCGAGCTGCTCCTCGGCGGTGGCCTTGGCGAAGCGCAGGTCGACGAGCTCCTGCTCGAGGGCCTGGACGCGGTCCGCGGAGGCGGCGAGGAGCGCGGCCGAGGCCTCGGCCTCGGAGGCGGCGGAGGCGTTGGCGGCCTCGAGGGCGGCGGCCGCTTCGAGTTTCGCGGCTCCGAGGGCTGCGGCTGCTTCGAGCTTCGCGGACTCGAGCGCGGCTGCCGCTTCCTTCCTCGCGGCCTCGAGGGCGGCGGACGCGGCGGCCGCTTCCTTCCTCGCGGCCTCGAGGGCGGCGGACGCGGCGGCCGCCTCCGACTTCTCAGCGTCGTCGCAGTTGCTGCCCGCGGCAGCAGCAGCAGCAGCAGCAGCAGAAGCCAACTCTGCAGCAGCTTCGGCCTTGGCCCGCCCCAGCTCCTCCCTCATCTTCGCCAGCGCCGCGTCGGCCGCGTCCTTGTCCGCGGCCAGCGACCGCGCGGCTTCCTTCAGCGCCGCCGCCTGCGACTCGGCCGCCTCGGCGGCGTCGGCGGCGGCGAGCCGCAGGGCGTCGCGCTCCTGCGAGGCCTTCTCGGCTTCCTGCTGGGCGCCGGAGGCGTCGAGCTTGAGCTCCTCGAGGTCCTGCGTCGTCGCCTGTGAGTGGTGCGCGTGGTGCGGGGTGGGGGGCAGAGAGAGTGAGAAAGAAAGGGAAAAGAGAGAAGGAGGAGAGAGAGAGAGGGAGAAGAGAGAAGGAAGAGAGAGAGAGAGAGAGAGAGAGAGAG
>Ga0315289_10000561_pt1 | contig 57128 bp, 41 predicted proteins | sample YL17G11_40_MG_FD_203452 | JGI IMG/M metagenome (GOLD analysis project Ga0315289, IMG submission 203452) | Sediment microbial communities from Yellowstone Lake, YNP, Wyoming, USA - YL17G11_40 | ecosystem: Environmental > Aquatic > Freshwater > Lake > Sediment | place: USA: Wyoming | collected...
TCTTCTAAAGTCTTCAAAAGGGAATTGGCGGATGAAGGATGCATGTTTTCCACCTCGGTTATGATCACCACCTTTTTTTTTCCCTCAAAAGGTTTCAAATAAAGATTGTTTTGCATCTCCCTTATCTCGTCCACCGGTATGTTAACATTTTTCTCAAATTTGACTATGGTGTAAGGCTCTTGAATTTTCTCCTTTTTAAATCTCTCCATAGCCTCCTGTCTTTTATCCCGTTCCGCTTGTGTTTTAGGCGACGCAAATGGAATAGGAAATATCATTTTCACATCCGGATGAATCAGTTTGTCGATCTTCCTGCAAGAAAGACAGCTGTCACAAGGTTGGTTTTCATTCCCCGCCTTTGGTGGTTCGACTTCGCTCCCTTCGACCTTGCTCAGGGACAGTGAGCGAAGTCGAACTGTCACCACCCTGAGACTGTCGAAGGACGGGATTTGCAAATTTTCGCAATTGATGGCCTTTGCCAACTCCAAAGCCAAAGCCCATTTTCCGATTCCCACCTCCCCATAGAAAAGATAGGCAGAAGCAAGCATATCTTTTTTTAAAGCCCCGGACAGAATCCTTTTGGGAATTTCCTGATTTAACACGTCGGCAAAGGACATCACTTCACCCACTTCCGGGATAACGTGTTTCCTTCTTCTGCTACGGTAGCCTGCATTACAACCTTTTTTTCAACCTTAATATATAAAAAAATAGAAGAGAAAAGCTAACAAAAAGAAACTGAAGGTTTCAGGTTTTTTCTGTGAGTTGAATCTTGGTATTCAAATTAGGGTCTTCTCCAAAATAATTGCTACCTCACCTCTAACTCCCTCTCCATTTTATGGAGAGGGGGACAAGGGGGGTGAGGTTTCATTCTTATCAAGAATTCCAACCCAAACTTGGAGAAGAACCAAGTATCATTACATAACCCTTCCCCGAATTCTATTTTTCCCCTGCCTTGTTTCGCAGTCTTTCTGCTTCATCTTTGATGCGCACCAGCGTTTCCTTAAGGGGAGCCCAGCCATACCAGTGCATATAATCTGGATTCATGTGAAAAGCTCCTTGAAAAGTTCGCATTCGGTATTCCATGAACATGAGATATAAATCTTGTTCGATGCTGGACTGGACATCATAGAAGCGCAAAAGATCAACATGGGGAGGATAATCTTTAGGAGTATGTAAGACTTTATCCCGATAAAGACCCTCAACAATTTCTATGGCTTGTGAGAATATGCGATCGGCATCTTTTAAAGCTTGGTCTGCATTGGTCAAGTTAGCTTCGACATATGCTTGGCTGTGGCAATTTCTGCAGATTCCTTTCATCTTGTCCCTTTCTTTTTGCCACTCCTCTTTGGTGAGACGAGCCACATTGTCGGCTTTAACTATGTCTAATCGAGGTGTAGGATTTCCCTGCCAGTCAAGGACGCCAAGTCCTTTTAGGATGGTGGTGCGGTAGTTCATCCAGAGACTATCCTCCTCCGGCAAACGTAATCCCAGGAAACCCCAGGAGGTCATCACTCGATGATTCCCATCATGCATATGGCAAGTTTGACAGGATGGGGCACGCTCTGAATTGCCGTCGATGGAGTTAATTACCCCATGTTTGGAGCTGGACCACATCTCCCACTGAGGATGGTCAAAGCCCATATGGCAGGGGAGACAAGCTCTGGAGTCTTGAGCTTCTTTTTTTGAGAAAATGTGTCTGGTGTGACAGGCGTCGCATCCCAAACCATAAGCATACTCTTCCCCCTTTTTTTCCCGGAGTCCCATATTGTGGCATCCCCCACATCCTTTTTGTCCACCGATGATAGGGTGGGGTTGGTCTTTGGTGGTGGGCATAGCCTCCATAGCTATCCAGGCAGAAGCGTGTTTTCCTGCCTTGTATCCTTCGAATTGATCGGGATGGCAATTCCCGCAAGTCTGGGGGGTAGGCATCTTTGCCAAACCCACATCTATAGCAGAGGAGTGGTCGCTTCCGTGACAGACATCGCATCCAACCCCTGCCTCCTTATGCTTGGACTTCTCCCATTGAACAACTATGCCAAAAGCCAGCGTCCGGTGACAGGTGATACACCGTTTCTCCTCTGGAGGCACTTGTCCAGATAGGGACGTGAACAGACAAAAGAGCAGAAACACCAAGAAAAACAAAAGAACAGTCTTTACTTGAAGATTATGCCTCATCGGTCGGCTCCTTTCTAAAATTTAAGCTCAGGCTGAATTTATATTCTTTGGTTTCCATTGTCAACACAAAATGACTAAAAGGCGATGAAGATTGTGAAAATATAGTCGATAAATAATGTATTGAATAAACAAGAAAAAAGGTGGGCTACCTCCCCTATTAGGAAGCGAGAAGAATTCCTTTAAAAATGAATCTAATCAAGAAGTCAAGTTTTGTTCTCATAATTTTTTTCCTGCTTTACCAGAATCTCTCTGCCCAGGGGAAGACCATCGTCATAGTCAAAAGCAGTAGCTCGGCCCCTTTCCTGAAGGCGGTGGAGGGATTTAAAAAGGAGATCAGAAAAAGCCAAATAGAAGCTATATTTGTAGAATATGATGTATCCGATGAATCACTCACAGAATCACAGATTTCTCAAAAGATAAGAGACTTAAAACCTGACTTGATAGTTACCATCGGCTCAAGATCAACTGCGATAGTCTCCCAAAAGATCAAAGACATACCTATAGTTTTCTCGATGGTCTTAAATCCGGTCTCCAGCGGATTCGTCCAAAGCATGAGGTCCTCCGGGAATAATCTGACCGGAGCATCTTTAGATATTCCAATCAGCATTCAACTGGAAAAATTTAAGTTTCTCGTTCCTAAATTGAAGAAGTTGGGAGTCCTTTTCACCCAGGATTCAAAGCCTGTGATAAGTGAAGCCCAGAACATCTGTAAAAGGCTGGGGGTAGAGCTGGTTTCGAAGTTAATCTCTTCGGAAAAAGAAATACCCGAGGCCACAGAAGCTTTAGCCCAAGAGGTGGATGGTCTATGGGCCGTGGCGGATACCATAATCTTCACCCCCCAATCCACCCAATATATACTTCTTTACACCTTGAGAAATGGGCTACCGCTTATGGGACTTTCCACCTCTTTCGTTAAGGCGGGAGCCCTCTTCACCTTAGCTTGTGATCATAAGGACGTGGGAAGACAGGCAGGAGAGTTGGCTTTGAGAATACTTTCGGGAGAAGAGTCTTCGCAAATTCCGATCACCATTCCCCGAATGATTTATCTATGTCTGAATTTGAGAACCGCAGAGCAGATAAACCTAAAGATACCAGACAACATAGTCAGTGTAGCTAAGGAGGTCTTCAAATGAAAATGCCGTCCCCTGCATTCACCTTCGGGCTGAAGATGAGATTCGTCCTGATCATCTCCTCTTTAATCCTTTTCACTTCAGTAATCTTAAGTGGGTTTCTGATCAAGAAACAAAGTGAGCTGATTCAAGGGGAATTGGAGAAGAGGGGGGAATCTCTGGTAAAAAATCTGGCTTATAATAGCGAATATGGAGTGCTGGTGGAAAATAAAGATCTCCTTTTGAATCTGATCAAAGGACTGGCGCTACAGGAAGATGTTGCCTACATTATCATCCAGGATAGAAATGGGAATATCTTAGCCCAGCTTGAATCCCAAAAGTTTCCTCCCTCTTCTTTAGGTCAAAAGAAATCTGTCACTTCCGAAACTTTTGAAAAGAAAGGTTTGTTTACAAAGCATTATGAAGAAGAAAAAGGAGGTGGGTTTTGTAACTTCAGCTATCCTATCCAGACCACCAAAGTTCTTAGATCTAAAGAGGAGGTAGGGATCATATTTGACCAACAGGCTGGTTTGGGGGTAAAGGAGGAAAAGATCGGGGTGGCGCATGTGGGAATGTCCTTAGCCAGCATGCGTAAAGAGATCGCCAGCATGAAAAACATCATAGTGTTGTTGACTGCTCTGGTGGTGGCTATAGGGATTTTGCTTACTATCTTTCTGGTCAATATCATCGTGAATCCCATCCAACAATTAGTCTTAGCCACAGACAAAGTGGCTAATGGCGATTTGGCCCAGATGGTCAAAGTGAGAAGAAAAGATGAGATTGGGAAGTTAGCTTCCGCCTTTAATCGCATGACCAATTCGCTGAAAGAGTCCAGGAACGAAATAGAGGAATATAATAGGACCTTGGAAAACAAGGTCAAAGAAAGGACTGCGGATTTGGAAAGAACCACAAGACTTCTGCAAGCTGAGTATAACCGATTAGATGCGATCATCAACTCCCCCAACTTAGGGATCGTGATAGAGGACCAAGGCTGCAATATTAAATTTATGAACAAATCCTTAATCGATGCCTTCGGAAATCAGATTGGTGAAAAATGTTATGAGAAATTCAAAGGGCGGAAGGAAAAATGTGAGGTGTGCCCCATCGACGAAATTTTAATAAAAGGAAAGAAAATATTTAACTATTTTGATCGGGATCATGCAGGGAACTATTATGCACTCTCTGCCGCCCCCTTTCAGGATGAAAAAGGAGAAAAGTATATCTTAGAAACCTTGAGGGATATAACTGAACAAAAAAAGTTGGAGCTGCAAGTAAAAGAACATACTCAAAATCTTGAAAAAGCCAATGCCGAACTGGAAAATGCCTTGAAAAACTTGAAAGAGGCTCAAGCTCAATTGATTCAGGCGGAAAAGATGGCGGGCATAGGACAGCTGGCGGCGGGTGTGGCTCATGAATTGAATAATCCTTTAGGTGGAATTTTAGGCTACTGTCAATTTGCTTTAGAGAAGATAACCAAAAAGCCTCTGAAGGAACTGACCGGGGAGGACATTTCCACTTATTCTCAATATCTAAAGGATATAGAGCAACAATCCAAAAGATGCAAAGCCATCATTCAAAGCCTTTTAAAGTTCAGCCGGGCTTCGGTTAAAGAGGATTTCGAGCCAATCGACATTAATTCCATTTTAAAGGAGACCTTTACTTTTGTAAACCATCAAATGGAGAAGCACAAGGTGAAATTGGAAGAAGTCCTTTCCCCCTCTTTGCCACGCATCTCGGGGAATACCAGTCAGCTTCAACAGGTCTTTACCAACTTAATCTTAAATGCCGTCCAGGCCATGCCCGACGGAGGTAGGCTGACCGTCTTGGATAAACTATCTGAAGACAAAGGGAGTTTAGAAATCTCTTTTGCCGATACGGGGGAAGGTATTTCCAAAGAGAATCTGAGTAAGATTTTTGAGCCTTTCTTCACCACCAAAAAGGTGGGGCAAGGGACCGGTTTGGGTCTTTCGGTCAGTTATGGTATAGTTAAAGAACATGGAGGAGAGATCCAGGTGGAAAGCACGGTGGGGCAAGGGTCCACCTTGACCGTGATTTTGCCCCTCCGCAAAGAATCAGAAAAAACGGAGTCTAAAGACAAAAGAACTTGTCCCGAGGAGATGATTGCGACATCATCCTGACCCAACATTTGGTTTGAAGTTTTGTCAATTGAATAACGTTTGCATCTTTGGGGTTTCGTTTTAAAAGGTTACGATTTAGATTCGCTACGCTCACTACAAGTCGGTTAAGTATCGTCTAAGAAGTCATCGTCAGTCGTTTGTTGTCTAAAATACTAAGATTTATAATGAGCCTGCCGAACTTACGAAACCGACAGACGATACGTGGCCGAAACCCAAACCGAAAAACCAGAAACAGGAGACCTTATTTTGTAGACACGGCAGTAAGAACCAGATGGTTTGCGCCTTTAGGGCGTGTTGAAAAACCATCTTGTTCGTGCGGGAATTGGAATTCCCGCACGGAATTGGTTCGGGAAATCCAATTCCCGAACCAACTTAAAAACCGCAAAAGCAAGCTTTTGCACTCCAAAACCACTTTTTCAACAGTCCCTTTAGCAAAACAAGGAAGGGCTAAACCTGAAGGGAGGTCGCTTTCTGCCGATAATAATAAAGATCGTTTTCCATTCATAGTGACAGTTATACCTTTTTAGATTGCGAGCCACGAGAAACTAATACAAACGTAAGAAGTTTTTTTACATTCTACTTAGCTTCTCCTCGCTCTTCCCTCTTCCCTTGGGGGAGAGGGTTAGCAGGTGAGGGGGACGTATCGTCTTAGAACTAATTACGTTTGTAATAATACAAACCACGGTGCTAAGCTTATGAAGATCTTGGTGGCAGATGATGATCCCATCATACGCAAGCTGCTCTGCGAGGTATTGACAGATGATGGTCATGAGGTGATAGCAGTGGCTAATGGGGCTCAAGCTATAAAAGAAGCCCAAAAGGAGGAATTCAAACTTTTCCTTTCAGATGTGCACATGCCGGTGATGAATGGATTGGAAACTTTGAGAGCTATGCGTAGCATATTCCCGGACTTGCCGGTGGTGATGATGGACAGCTACCCGGATCAGTTGGTAAATCAGGCTCAAAATGAAGGGGCTTTGACCTGTATCCATAAGCCTTTCGATCTAAGGGAGATCAGAGAAGCCATTGAAAAGGTTAAGAAGTTACGTTTAATGCAAAGTTTTTTCGTTCGTTGATGTCACCAAGATGGGGATGAAAAGGGAGTTCGAGGCTTGAAGATTGAAAACCGTATACACGCGTTCCGCACTGGAATAAGTAACTTTCCGAGCATCGAGCTTCGAGTAAACGAGCTTCGATACGAGCTTCGCCACGGACAAACGATAGGAATTACGAAACCATAAGTTGTTAGGAGAGAAAAATTGGGACCTGTGGAAGAAAAGCCCGAATTGGGAGCTGTTGAGCCGGTGAAGATTTTAGTGGTGGATGACGAGGAGATCATGCTTAAGTTTACCTGTGATGCCTTAAGAAGTCAAGGACATCTGGTGGTGGGGGCTTTAAGCGCCCAAGACGCTCTAAAGAAGGTCCAACAAGAAAAATACGATTTCATTTTAACCGATATCAAAATGCCGGAGATGGATGGGGTGGAGCTGATCAAAGCCGTCCACAAAATAAACCCCACCATGGGAGCCTTATTTATGACCGGATATGCCAGCGTGGATACGGCCAAAGAGGCCATTCAGGAAGGAGTCTACGATTATATTTTGAAGCCTTTCGATCTACACGAAATCAGAAGTGCGGTGGCAAATGCTATCCAGAAGAGACGCAAGGCATGGGAAGATGCCAGGGGAGAAGAGCTTTCCCGCCTCTCCGATCTGCACAAGATTTTGTATACGGCCGGAGATAGAAGAGGTTTGCTAAAGCTATCATTAGGTTTCGCCTTAATGCAATGTAACTTAAATGTCGGTTCCATAATTTTCTGGAATGAGAAGACCTCTGAGCTGGAGTTTTTTTTGTGCTCGGATTTGTCTTTAAATCTTTTTGAAGAAACTAAAATGAAAATTGATGAAGAAAAGATTAGAGAGTGGTCGCAGATAGAAGATGTCCTTAGAGCTAAAAACCCACAAGAACACCCCATTTTGTGTCAGCTTCAAGATCTACCTTCTTTTGTGCCCATAATTAATACGATCTTTCAGGAGGGCTATGAGCTTATCTCCATCCCCATCCGAAAAAGAGGTTGGACTTATGGGTTTTTAAGCCTAAAGAGAACTTCTGCCAAAGACAGAGTCTCTGAGGCGGATTTGAAGCTTTTGACCATCCTAGCCATTCAAACCGCCATCTCCATGGAGAACCTTTCCCTATTAGAAGAATCCAGAAGGTCTTACCAGGAATTAAAAAACCTCCAGGAGCAGATGATCGGGCTTGAGAGCATGGCCGCAAAGGGGAGAGCCTCGGCGGAGATCGGACATGAGCTCAATAACTACCTAACCGTAATTATGGGCAATTTTCAATTATTGGGCCTGAGCATAGATAAAGGGGAGCTGGCCTCCCTGCGCAGATATATTAACGTGATTGATGCCAATTTAGAAAAGACCAGAAAGTTCGTGGATGGACTTTTGGATTTTTCCAGCTTGAAATCAGAAAAAACTGAATGCGATATAAGCGAGTTGATAGAGAAAACCCTTCTTTTTGTTTCACCTCAGAATAAATTTAAAAACATAAGTCTTAAAAAAGAGTTGAAGGAGGGAGTTCAGGCGGCGGTGAACTCTGGACAAATACAACAGGTGCTATACAATCTGCTGAACAACGCCGCCGATGCCATGGGGAAGAGAACCGGTGAGGGGGGGACCATCAGCGTCGGAACGGATTATGATAAAAGAGAAAAGAGGATCCACATTTGGGTCAAGGATACCGGAAAAGGGATGTCTGAGGAGGAGGTTAAAAGGATATTCCAGGATGGATTCACCACGAAAAAAACAGGGCACGGGTTAGGGTTGTCTATATGTAAAAAAATAATTGACAACCACAATGGAACCATTGAAGTTGAGAGCAAACCCAATCAAGGGACAACCTTCAGGATAAAGCTACCATGCCATCCCCAAGAATGAATGGTGGATCAATTAATTAAATTGATTGAAAATTTAGCTTACCGACGGAATTTGTCACGCTCACAGATACGTATGGATGAATAAAATTAACTTTATTCTTTTTAGTTAAAGGTTTGAGAAAGAAGGTCGACAAAGAAGTTAAACAAATAGAAATGAACCCGTAAGAAATCGAATTTAGAAGTTGGTTCGGGGTGCCCTCGCCCCGAACCAGAAATATTGGAGGACAAAGTCCTCCGCATTTATTACAGTAAAACACATAATCCAAATATAGGGGGGATAGAAATTGATTACTAAACTAAACTTTTCAAGGTTTCAGACCTTAGGCGGGAAAATGGCTTGGGTTAATGGTTTTATGATTTTTATTTCGGCTCTAATTCTATGGGTTGGAGGCTCGGCGTGGGCCGGAACCGCAGGAAAGATCGCTGGGATGGTGAAAGACCAAGAGAATAAAGCCCCCTTGCCGGGAGCCAGTGTGATGTTAAAAGGGACCACCATAGGAACTTCAACTGACGAGGATGGTGAGTATTTCATCATAAACGTCCCGGTGGGAACCTATACGGCGGAAGTCTCTCTCATCGGCTACCAAGCGGTCGCTCAAACCGACGTGACGGTTCTTTTGGATTTAACCACTCCGCTGGATTTTGAATTGAAATCCTCTCCCATCCAACTCCGCAATGCCATCACCGTGGTGGCGGAACGCCCCATCATCCAGAAAGATTTGACTTCTTCCACTAACATGGTGATCAGAGAGCAACTGAACAATTTGCCTAATGCCACCGGCATCCAGCCGGTGATTTCGAGCATGGCTGGAACAGTTGAAGACGAGAATAGACTTTTGCACGTCCGAGGAGGAAGGGCGGGAACAGTCAGCTATTTTTTGGACGATGTCTCGGTTCAGGATCCCTTTGTCGGTCAGGCGGGCACCCGGATCTCTCCAGATGCTTTGGAGGAGTTAAACCTTACCACTGGCGGATTCACCGCCGAATATGGAGAAGCTCTCTCCGGAGTGGTAAGTGCGGTAACCCAAGAGGGTGGATCGAAATTTGCCGGGAAGATCAAAGCCTATGATGGCTTAGCCCATTCCTATGATGTCCAGGCCGGTGAATATGAAAAGCTGGAAAGAAAGGCTAATCACTCGATGATTGTCAATCTGAGCGGACCTTTAACTTTCAGCCAAAGCGACCGCGCCACTTTCTTTTTCTCCGGAGAGTGGGCCAGAAATAATGGCTATCTTCCCCATAACCGGTCAGAGTTCCACTCAGAGACCGGGAAAATAAATTTGAAACCCACCAATAACATCAAATTGGTTTTAAGTGGCAACTATTATCAAAGGGACATTGAGAGATACGAACATAGAGATGTGAATAATATCTCCTATGATTTCAATCTAAAAGGATTAGGCAAGGTGAAAAACAAATCCTACCATTTGGGTAGTAAGGTCACCTATCCCACTTCCCAGAATACTATCTATACGGTTAAGGTTAATCATTTTTATACCGAGTATAAGCTCGCTCCCGAACAGCTTTTTGATCTTTATTGGAAAGATTGGCCTGGCTACGCCGAAGATTCCAATGGAGTTTATATTGGCACCATACATACCAACAATTACAACTATGCGGATACCTTCTTCAATACAGGTTTTACCGCGGCACCCGATTTCTATCCGGTCTATCACTATCGCCGAACCGAATACTCAAGCTTTGGTTTTGATCTGATTAGCCAGATGGACAAGCACAACCAGGTCAAGTGGGGAGGAGAGTATCGGGCTAATAGATTGAAATGGGACGATAAACAATTCTTCAACGCAAGACCTTATGGAGAAAAATATGAGGTCAATCCCAATTACGCCGCCCTTTATTTGCAGGACAAAATCGAGTTGAGGGAGATAATCATAAATGCCGGAATCAGGTTCGACTATCTGGATGCGGACATAGATTATTGGAACGATCCGGTCACCAAAGAAAGAAAACTACACACCCAACCTAAGAATCAACTCTCCCCGCGTTTGGGCATTTCCCATCCTATCTCCGATTTGACTGTTATTCACTTCAGCTATGGCTACTACTTTCAGGTTCCAGAATATCAGTTTATGTTCACCAATCTGCAGGCTGACCTATCCACCGGCTTTCCTTTGGTAGGAAATCCGGATATGGAGGCGGAGAAAAGCGTGGCCTATGAGTTGGGGATAGATCACGCCTTCCGCCCAGATATAACCCTGAAGGTTACCACCTATTACAAAGATCTGACCAATCTGACCAGCACTCGCCAAATCGTCTATGCCGGGGGTTCATACACCCAATACACCAATGCCGATTATGGATCAGTCAAAGGAGTCGATGTGATTTTGTCCAAAAGGCCAGGTCACAAAAACCTATCAGGAACTTTGAATTACTCTTATATGATAGCTAAAGGGAATGCTTCCACCCCCTACGAAGGCTATTATGACTATTTTACCCAAGGGACCCGTGCGCCGGTCTGGCCGGTGAGGGAATGCCCTTTGTCGTTTGATCAAAGACACACTTTGACGGTGAATTTGGATTACAGAGTTCCTCGCAACTGGCAGGGGAGTTTTCTGGGCATAAGGTTGCCCGGTGCATGGGGATTGAATGTTTTAGCCAAATATGGAAGTGGCTTGCCCTATACTAAGACGGATGATCAGGGGAATCGCGTAGGTGCCTTGAATGAGGGGAGGATGCCCCCCACCTATACCGTGGACTTAAAGTTCAATAAGGATTTTTATCTATTTTCTGACAAGGAACTGCATGTGAGCTTCTTCACCGAGGTGGAGAATCTTTTTGACCGGAGAAATGTGATAAATGTTTATTCAAATACCGGCAAGCCCGGCGATGATGGACGGCATTATGAGTTGACCACAGATCCGGATGGAGACGGTCCTTATACCGCAGAGGATGTGAATCGTTATTACCGTCTTTTGGCTAAGGATCCACAAAATTATGATACCCCGCGCACTCTGAGATGGGGGCTGGAATTTGTGTTTTAGATTCGTTTTCCGGAGTGCAACAATTTATTGTTGCTCTTTTCGGTTTTCAAAAACAAAAGGTTACGGTTTCGGTTAGGTATCGGTTAAAAAGTTATCGTCACTCGTTTATCGTCCAAAATAAAACGGATTTATAATGACCTTGTCGAACTTACGAAACCGAAAGACGACAGACGATACGTGACCGAAACCGTCAAGCGATAAACAAAAACCTTGTTTTTAGATACGGCACTATCAATTCTAAAAGGGGGAAAAAAGATGAATAATAGGAAACTTGTTAAGAGAATAATCTCCGGTTTGGTGGCACTCACTATACTTCTCTTTGCGGCGGGCAACCTTTTTTCCGCGGTGGGGACGAGCCAAGATCCTCCCACCCCCATGCAAGATCAGATCATTCATAACAAAGGAAACATTGTCACCACTGTGCAGAACTGGGGGCAGATCGGGGGACAGAGAGATTTTGGCAAGCCCTCGGGAGAGTGGCCCAAAGGATCCGGGCATAATTATTTAGCGGAGATCAAATATTGGATGGGAGCAGTGAAACCAAATGGAGACACCGTGGTTGCTAATACCGAGGACGATTTCATGCCCATTGCCACCCTGATCAACGTAAAGGAAAGCTATCGCATACGTCTTTCCACCGATCCCGCCTCCTATAATTATGATCCCACTGATACGGTGGGACTGGGTATTGGCAAGCCCGCTTATGGCTGGAGAGTCTGGGATAGCTACGCTGATTCCTGGGTTTATGACCAAGTTTGGAGTCTGGGCGTCGGCTTTGTGGAGGCAGGTCCGGTCTCCCTGCAGGAAAGCCATTATCGCTTCTGTGATGCTAACAGTGGAGTGCCGGTCTTAGGACTGGAGATGACTCAGACCATTTATCAGTGGAATTACAAATACAATCAGGATTACCTCTTCGTGGTTTTGGAGATCAAGAATACAAGTCAAAATGACTACACTGATTTTGCTTTCGGTCTTTATTGTGATTTTGATGTGGGAGGTTACGACCCGATCACACATGAAAACGGGAGATTAGGTGATTTGGTGGCCTTCGACTCCTCCATGAATTTAGCCTGGACCTATGATGAGGATGGTTACGATCCCGCTTGGGGACCTCTGGTAAAAGCTGGAATGATGGGGACCAAGTATATTGAGACCCCGGATAATATTGGAATGACCGCCTTCAGAACCGGAAGGTGGGAGGATCTGCCGGATAACGATCCGGGGAAATATCAATTCATCAATAGCCAACAGTTCGACCAAAGCTTGCCTCCTAATGACCAGTATTATGTTCAATGCACCCGGGGGATAAACTTAAGCTCTGGCAAAACTGTCCGTGTGGTCTTCGCCTTAGTAGCTGGACAGACGGAGGAGGAGCTTAAGAAGAATGCGGCTATGGCGCAGACCGTATATGATAACCATTTCATCGGTCCGGAGCCTCCCAAACCCGTGAAATTGGTGGTTACACCCGGATATAAAAAGACAAAACTTTTCTGGAACAACTATTCAGAAATTTTTCCTGATCCTTTGACCGGAAAGATCGATTTTAAAGGCTATAAAATTTATCGGAGCACCGATATGGGGGCAAGCTGGGGAGATTTGGTGAGGAATCCGGACGGGAGCTTAGGTCCCGATTATGTTCCCATCGCCATGTTTCAAAAAGAAAAAGATGACGACATCTTACCGCATACGTTTGTAGATAGCAGCTTGACCAATGGGATAGAATATTGGTATTCGGCGGTCTCCTTCGATGCGGGTGATCCCGGTGTGCCTATCGATCCTTTGCAGACCGCCTATGGCAGGCCGGGCGAAGATTCCAACTGCGCCTTTGCAATTCCCCGGACTGATCCAGCCGGGTATTTTTCCGCACAGGCTACGGTATTACATAACTACCATGGATCAGAAAAGAAAAGCGATGGGAAAGTCGCTCCCATGGTCTTCGATCCGAATGTCTTAACGCATCATGATTACAAGGTGGTCTTTTCCGAAGATCCGATTACCACTTATTGGCACATGATCGACACTACCACCGGAGATACGGTTTTAAAAGATCAAACCGCACAATCCGGAAGTGTAGAAGACTATCCGGTGGTGGATGGGATTCAGGTGATCGTCACCAATGGAGAGAGAACCCCACGTTCTTGGGCTCAAACCGGATGGGCGAGTGGTGAAGAGGCTACCTTGCATATGGGATATTTCTATGGAACCAGCGGTGAAACCTTTGGGTGGCCCTCAGGAGGGAACATCCATTTCCGCTCCACCTACGAGATCAGGTTCACCCAAAATGGATCAGTAGCTTACGACATTTTTGACCATGTCACCCCGGTACAAGTCCCCTTTGAGGTCTGGAACACCAGCAAAAATGTGCAGGTCTCAGCGGAGATATATGATAGAGACGGCAATGGTATATGGACTCCTAATAATAAGGAATATATTGATATCGTCGATATCCCTTATGGAGCTGTTTGGGCTGATCTTTCAAGTCCGCATGATGGTCGACCCCAGCCAAGGGCTTGGCCTTATTATCATGTATGGTTTTTCCGATTCGACATAGCTGACACCAATTACAAGGTGGGAGACGTCTTCCGCATCGAGGGTGCCCCACTTAATACCTCAAAGGATGAGTTCGTCTTCAACGCCGGTGGAGTTGATGCACAATCCGCCAAGAATGAATTGTCGAAAGTTAAGGTGGTTCCCAATCCCTACATAGCTCATGCCGCTTGGGAGACCACGGAGGGGGTAAGAAAGATTCAATTTACTCATCTTCCGGATGTTTGCACCATCCGCATTTACACTTTGGCGGGAGATTTGGTCAAGACCATAGAACACAACAATGGCACCGGAACCGAGGAATGGGATATGTTGACGGTGAATCAGCAAGGGATCGTGACCGGAGTATATTTCTATCACGTTCAGTCCAGATATGGGGAGAAGATGGGGAAGTTTGCGGTGCTCAAATAAGTCAACGGTCAACGGATTAAGCGGACTAAACGGATATTCGATGCCGTGTAAGGCGTAGCCAAGCCTTCACGGCTTGGGAGGTCTGGAGTAGCGACACTTGTGTCGCGTCAAAAAGTTTCCGTTTGTTCTAACTGACTTTAGTCAGGTTTAAGTACTAACGCCCACATGGGCTGAGAACTGGATCTTATGTGGAAGCAGAGTATGTTAACTTGTTTGGTGACGGATTAAACGGATATTCGATGCCCTGTAAGGCGTAGCCAAGCCTTTATGGCTTGGGAGGTCTGGAGTAGCGACACTTGTGTCGCGTCAAAGAGCTATTTGGGAAGGAAAAGTTGGAGTGTTCACCTTTAGGTGAACCAGACGAAACTTCTTTATCTTCCAAGAGACTTCGGGTCAAGCTAAAGCTTGACACTCCAGAAAAACCTTTTCCCATTTGACCTTTTCAGAGCTCTCTCTGTAAACAATTAAGATAGGGGTGAAAAAATGAAAAGAACAATTTCCTTTGTGATTGCGCTTGCAATTCTGTTTGGTTTGACAATCCCGAGTTTTGCGGGAGAATTTTCAAAGGTGGGCACGGTCGGGGCACAATTCTTGAAAATTGGCATGGGAGCAAGATACGTGGGAATGGGAGAGGCTTCGGTGGCGTGCGTTAACGACGCCTATGCCATGTATTGGAATCCGGCGGGTTTGACCCAGCTCTCAAAAATGAATCTCTCCCTGACCAATGTAGATTGGATAGGAGACGTTCAATTGAACTACGTCACTTTCGGAAAGCCATTGGGCGATTATGCCGCCTGCGGAGTTAGCCTGACTGCATTGAGTATGGGACAGATGGAGGTCACCACGGTGGATGAACCGGAAGGGACTGGAGAAACTTTTACCGCCTCCTCTTACTCCTTGGCTTTAGGATATGGACGAAAGCTGACCGACAGATTCTCGGTGGGAATAAGCGGGAAATACATCTGGGAGAGGATCTCCGAGGAGAGAGCCTCCGGATTTGCCTTCGATTTTGGGACTCTGTTTTACACCGGCTTCAAAAGCTTGAGGATGGGGATGAACATTTCTAATTTAGGCTCGGAAATGAAAGTGGATGGTCCCGAACTGGATTCATACTATAATCCAGAACCGGAAAATCCCAATTATGACAATGTTAAATCCAAATTGGCGGTCGATCCTTATGATCTGCCCCTCACCTTCAGGCTCGGATTGGCATATGATCTGATAGAGACCCCAGAGTCTAAATTCACCGTCTCCGTGGAAGCAAAGCATCCTAATGACAACATACAGCAAGCCAGCTTTGGTGGCGAGTATCTATGGAAGGACATTCTTTCCTTGCGGGCAGGTTATAAATTTAACTATGAGGAGGAGGGGCTCACCCTGGGCGGTGGGGTGAAACTCAAAGCCGGGAAGAAGACCAACCTGGACATAAACTATGCCTGGGCAGATTTCTCGCGGCTCCAAAATGTCCACCGCTTCTCCTTGGGCTTTGAATTCTAATACAAACGTGTTAAATGAAATGTCATTGCGAGGAGTCCCGCCGTTGGCGGGACGACAAAGCAATCCCCCCGTTCGTCACGGACGCCTCGTCCGTTCTCCCGCCAATGGTTCGACCTTGCTCACCATAAAAGGCGGGATCAGGATGAATCCGTAACGTTTTAGGGTAATCCCACCTATGACTGGATTTGCCTAAAGCAAGATCAACCTTACCCAAATGACCTTCGGAGGTCTCTTTTAAATTCTTATCTTTTCATCCACATCAAATCATAGTTGACTTTAAATAAACAAATCATTATTATATTTTTTCAAAACTAACGTAGTTGCCCGATTTATCGGGTGTTTTCTGAAACTTAATAAATTGAGCAACGCTGATTCAAACTCAATAACTGTGGAATGAAAATATGAAATACAAAGCCTTATACGGAACGCATGATCTTTTGCCTGAAGATTCCTTTCAATGGCAACATTTCGAGGAGAAGATAAGAAAAACAATCTCCCTTTATAACTACAAGGAAATTCGCACCCCCATCTTTGAGGAGACCGATCTTTTCGCCCGAAGCATAGGTCAGGATACGGACATAGTCCAAAAGGAGATGTATACCTTTCTGGATCAGGGAAAAAGAAGTCTGACTTTGAGGCCGGAGGGAACTGCGGGGGTGGTGAGAGCCTATCTGGAGCATAGCCTGGGGGAAAAATCTCCCTTGGTTAAGCTTTTTTATTTCGGTCCCATGTTTAGGCAGGAAAGACCACAGAAAGGACGCTTAAGACAGTTTTATCAATTTGGGGTTGAAGCCATCGGTTCTCTGGAGCCTTCTTTGGATGCCGAAGTGATCGACCTGTCGGTCAAAATCTGCCATGCTCTGGGCATAACCGATTTCAAACTGCATCTGAACAGCATCGGCTGTCCTGCTTGTCGACCAATTCACAGGGATAAGTTCCTCAATTATATGAAGGACAAAGTAGATGAGTTGTGTGAAGATTGTAAAACTCGCTTTTTGAGAAATCCATTAAGGATGTTCGACTGCAAAAAAGAAGAATGTATAAAGCAGTTGAAAGGCGCCCCGGTGATGATCGATTTTCTCTGTGAGGAGTGCAAAAATCATTATAATTTGGTCAAACAGTATTTGGATGAGCTAAAGATAGATTTTTTCGAGGACAAAACCTTGGTGCGGGGTTTAGACTATTATACCAAAACCGCCTTTGAGCTGAAATCAAAGCTTTTGGGCACCCAGGATACTTTATGCGGTGGTGGACGCTATGATCTTTTGGTAGAAGAGTTAGGTGGGAAAAATACCCCAGCTATCGGTTTTGCGGCTGGGATAGAGAGATTTTTGTTGGTCCTTAAGATGGCAAAAAAACTGGATTCAGAAGAGAAAAATTTAGATTTGTTTATTGCCACTCTGGGAGACCAAGCCAAGGTCTTGGCGATGAAACTTCTAAAAGATTTAAGAGGGAAAAACATCATCTGCGAGACCGACTACTTGAACCGAAGCTTGAAAGCCCAAATGAAAGAAGCCAACCGCCAGAAAGCGAAGAAAGTTTTAATAATCGGTGAGGATGAAATCAAAAAAGGCAGAGCTATTTTAAAAGACATGGAAAGTGGCGAACAAAAGGAGATCGAGTTGGAGGAGATAAAAGGGATGTTTTAATACATAATGTTGCGGAGTTCTTAGCCACTTTAGTGGCGTAAGTTATAACCTGACTAAAGTCAGTTAGAACCTACAGAACAGAACGGCAATAGCTAACCTTGGGGGTGAAGAATGTTAATAGATTTTTCTGAAATAAAAGATTGGAGACAATTTGAAGATCTTGTTTGTGATCTTCTTGAAAAAGAAGGTTTTTACATCGAGGAAAGATCAGGGATTGGTCCTGACGAAGGTAGAGATATTTTAGTATTAGGGTATTTTGCGAACTCCCTGGAGAGAATGGAGAGAAGGTATCTCGTGTCGTGTAAACACTGGAATAGACCAGTACCTGAGTCGGAGGTCACCGATATTAGTGATAAAATGAAGCAACACAAAGCACAAGGATTTCTTCTTGTAGCATTCGATATAACCAGTGGGCTTCAAAAGAAGTTAGATGGAATGAAAGGAGAACGCCCAGTGGTGTACTGGTTAAGACGTGACATAGAAAATCTTCTAATCAAGAACAAAGATGTTTTTCGAAAACATCTTCCTTCAAGCTTTGAAAGATTCTTTGGAGTCCAAGGGTTAATTCCTGAAGCTGAATTAATAATGTTGTTCAACAAAAAGTATGGACGCAATCCGACATTGGAAGAGCTAGTGTCTTGGAGAAAGGATACTGTCAATTATGGACTAGCCGATATCGGAACTATTGAAGAAATTCTGAATGATCAGGTCACAATCGACACTCTTAATCAGCTTTACAAGAGATTTCTAAATAGGACAGTCGATCCAGTTGGACACTTAACTTGGGGTTACATTTTACACTCTTCGAGAACAGAAGATGCGGAGAAGGTAGTTGAACTTAATATCAAGAATTCAGACGAGTATTTAAGTAAAGCGAGAGTAATCTATTTACCGAGAGGATTGCCAAGAGCGGAGATACATTTTGATGGTATCCCTGCACAAGGATTTTACGGTTGGCGTCCATACCATGGGTTTTACGCAAAAGGGATTCTTAGAGTTATACCCGACCCATTTCGCCCTTATATCGAATTAGATTCAGAGAAAAATGAGGAGTTCAGGATTCAATGGTCACTGGGACGAATAATCCCAAGTAAGAACACCGTTGCGGTAGATATCACGCGAGATAACTTCTTTCAACTTTTCATACTTGTCATTGGATCTGATAATAAACAATATTTCGTTCAATATCGTTTTGAAGACGGTGAGCCTAAAAAAGTCAAAGGCAGTGGAATCGAATATGCCCAATATTTTGTTGGTAGTGCCTTAGCTCTTAATAAACCAAAGTATGAGACTCTTGAGAGAAACTTTTCACAAGATTTAACTGATCTTTATCAGGTCCGTGCAATTGCACTGATTGGTCTCTTTTTCGGGGTTAAGGGAAAGGCAAGGATCAGTAGAATTTTGCTCGCAGAATGAAGAGGTCAGTTTGATTGTTGCGTCAGGAGCTACTCTTCCCCGTACGGGAAATCCTGGTGACTGACGCACCTTAATGAGACTACACGTTGGTGACTGGCACCTTGTCCGTTACCATAAAGCGAAAGCTTTCAGAGTGTAAGTCGGCATTCCGGAGGGGTCAACAAGAACTTGTGATAAAGGAGATTTAAGATGAGAGGAATCCAATACATTACAGATGATCGAGGGAAAAAGAAGGCCGTAGTGATCGATCTTGAAAGCTATGGCGAGTTGTGGGAGGATTTCTACGACAGCCTGGTTGCCCGGAAACGAGCATCTGAGCCTAGAGAATCGCTTGAGTCGGTCAAGAAACGACTTCGCAAACAGGGAAAGCTGAATGACTGATTATACATTGACTTTTGCCCGTCCAGCCCGCAAAGAACTTGAGGCTCTTGACACTGCTTTAGTCAACAGGATATTTCCAAAGATAGAGGCATTAGCCAAAGACCCAAGACCGAGAGATTGTCACAAGTTGAGGGGTGAGAGAAACCTTTGGCGAATTCGGGTAGGGGACTATCGAGTTATTTATGCCATCTTCGATAAGGATTTGCAAGTTGATATTATTGCAGTTAGACATCGTAGCAAAGCCTATCAGTAGTAAGTTCGTAGGTCGGGTTGCAATCTCCCGCCACAGGCGGGACGGGAGAGCTACCCGCACCCACGTTTGTCGGGCTAAAACAATACCAAAGGAGGTAAGGTATGAAAAGGTGTATTTTGACTTCTGTTTTGGCGATAGTTTTCGCCGGGGGATTATTCATCGCCATGTTCTTTAAATTCCACCACAAGGGTCAACTGGCGATCGCTGAAGAGAAAGGTTCTAAAATGGAGAATATTAAACTCCCCGCACCCAAATACGATGGTTCTGTGTCGGTGGAAAAGGCTTTGCTGGAAAGAAGATCAATAAGGACCTATAAAGATGAACCCCTGACTCTTTCAGACGTATCCCAGATTCTTTGGGCGGCTCAAGGGATTACAGACCCAAAGACCGGCCATAGAACCGCTCCATCTGCCAGGGCTCTTTATCTTTTAGAGATCTATTTAATTCCCGGAAATGTGACCGGTCTTCCCATGGGGATTTACAAATATCAGCCTCAAGGTCATGAGCTTGTAAAAATAGCCGACGGAGACTTCAAGAGCAAACTTTTCCAGGGAGTGGGGCAAGCGCCCATTAAAAATGCTCCAGCGGTCTTGGTCTTCTGCGGGATGTCCGAACGCTCCACCAATTCAAACTGGATGTATTTGGAGGCTGGTCACGCCGCCCAGAACGTCTATCTCGAAGCAGTTTCTTTGAAATTAGGAACAGTTGTGATGGCAGGTTTTAAAGATGAAGATGTGAGAAAAGCTTTAAATTTGTCCCCAAAAGAACAGCCTATCTATATTATGCCTATTGGGAAAAAATGAGATGTTCTCATTTATTTCCTTCATTAAACGGGACAAGCTATTATAAATGATTAAATGAACTGTCATTGCGAGAAGCCCCCCGCCTTTGGCGAAGGATCAGGATGAATCCGTGACGAACAGTTAAAATTTGGTGAAAGGAGATGAAAGCATGTTAACCGCCTATCTAAAAACTGCAATGAAAAAGGCAAGATATGAGATCCTCCAGGATGACAACACATTTTATGGAGAGATTCCCGGCTTTGACGGAGTCTACGCCAATGCAGAAACGCTCGAAGCTTGTCGGGATGAATTGGAAGAGGTTTTGGAGGAATGGATTCTTTTCAGGGTATCACGTAATCTTCCCTTGCCCCAAGTAGACGGAATCGATTTAAAGATCAAGGAAACCGTATAATGCCTCGCTTAGGTCCAATAAAAAGGAAAGAACTAATTCGATTCTTGAGAATTCTAGGTTTCGAAGGTCCTTACTCAGGTGGAAGGCATCAATTTATGATTAAAGGCGAAATCACCCTCCGAATTCCGAATCCTCATCAGAGTGATATTGGAAAGGAATTACTCACTAGGATTCTTAAGCAGGCAAAGATTGATAGAGAAACTTGGGAGAAGTTGTAAATTATGGGTATTCCACAAAAACTAAAAGACAAACTCTTAGTTGAGGCGGGCCACAGTTGTACTATTTGCGGTGATCCCGGTGTACAGATTCATCATATCGATGGTAACAAAGAGAATAATGATGAATCTAATCTCATCGTATTGTGCCTCCCACACCATGACGAGGCGGAAAAGTCAAAGGAAGGAAAAGGACTCTCGGCTAATCTTACACCAGCACAATTGCATCTTTACAAAGAAACACAGAAGCAGAAGCTGATTTATGATAGGCGGATAAAAAAAGAGGTTGCCGGTGAGCTAATTCTCCCCATTCCGCCCATGCCTTACTTTGCCCATCCTTATCCGTTACAGGAGAATTTTACGGGTAGAGAATCAGAAAGAAAAGAGCTTACCGAATGGTTCACTAATGGCACTCAGCCGATGTTCGCCTATGTTGCCATTGGTGGAATGGGTAAATCCGCTCTCACCTGGTATTGGCTACAGGAAGACATTATTAAACAAGGATTAGCGCCAGAGGGGATTATTTGGTGGTCTTTCTATGATAGGGAAGCAAGGTTTGAAACTTTTTTGATGAAGGCTATCCAATATGTAAGCAAAGGAGAGAAGGATCCCAAGCAAATACCCGGAGTCAGGGACAAAATGGAAACCTTATACACCTTTGTTTGCAATAACCGTTTTCTTTTAGTTCTTGATGGAGTTGAAAGGGTCCTTCGGGCTTTTGCAGGATTGGGTTCTCCTTATCAAGGAGATGAGGTAACAGAGGACAAAAAGCAAGAATTTCGAACATGTATTGACCCAAATGTTGGTATGTTCTTACAATGGTTAGCCTCCAGCAATGTGAAAACAAAGACATTGCTCACCAGCAGATTTTGTCCCAAAGAGTTGGATGATATAGCTGGCTGTTTACATAAAGAACTTAAGGAAATGAATAAAGAGGATGCCGTAGAGTTTTTCTTGCACCAGGGGGTAAAAGGAACAAGGGCAGAAATTGAGACTGCTTGTGAGCCTTATGGTTATCATCCGTTGTGCTTGAGACTGCTTTCTGGTATGATTGTCAAAGACCCAAAATATAATGGTGACATAGTTGCATGGACGAGGCTTAATCCTCTTCCTAAATTGAGACCGAGAGAACATCACATATTAGAATTAGCCTATAATTCATTGGACAAGAAGAAACAAACCCTTCTCAGCAAACTATCCGCCTTCCGCAATCCGATAGATTATAATTCTATCCTGATCTTCAATGAATTTGGGACAGAAAAGGAATTTGATGAGGCATTGATTGAACTGGTAGAGAGGGGTCTGTTACTCAGAGATGCTGAAAGTAACAAATACGACCTGCATCCTATTATAAGAAAATACTGCTACGATAGACTACTGGATAAGAAAGGCGTCCATTCACAGTTACGAGACTACTTTTCAACCGTGCCAGAACCTGAAAAGATTGAGTCTCTGGACGATTTAGCGTCAGTTATTGAATTGTATCACCATACGGTGAGAGCAGAGCATTACACACAGGCAGAAGTTCTGTACTACGAACGGCTTAATATTCCTTTGTATTATCAATTCGGAGCTTATCAAACAATAATTGAACTTGTCAGAGAACTCTTTCCCACTGGCGAAGCTCACTTACCCCCCTTAGAGAGTGATGATAAGATAGCATTCACCTTGAATGAACTGGCAAACTCCTACTCCCTTTCTGGTCAGCCTAAGAAGGCAATTCCGCTGTTTGAAAAGGTTAGTGAATTGAGGGAAAAAACCGATGATAAAAAGAATCTTGCCACTGGCTTAGGTAACCTCGCATTGGGTCAAGTCCGACTCGGTGACTTTAAATCCGCTGAGTCAAACATGCGACGAGCAATTAACCTAAGTCAGGAGATTAAGAATGAATACCGGGAATCTATTGGTCGCCAGGAACTTGGTAGATTGCTTGTGTATCAAGGCAAGTTTACGGAATCAGGGGACGAACTTGCAAACGCAATAAAAATCCAGGAGAGCACAGGACTAAAGCAAACTGAAGGTCTCTCATGGCTCTATATAGCTATGAGAGCATTACTCATCGGTGATCCTGAAGAGGCATTCGAGGCGGCTAAGAGGGCAAGAGAGCTGGCAGAGGTTAAAAAATTAGAAACTGACATAATACGGGCTGAATGGTTACTTGGTGCGGCATATCTTGCTAAGGGAGACTTAACCGAGGCAGAAAAGCATTTAGATGAGGCATTAAAGCGTGATAGAAGAATAAACTTAGTAGAAGTAGAGCCAGACATTCTTTCAGAGCTTGCAAAACTTCGATTCAAACAAGGACACAAAGAAGAGGCATTAGACTTTGCAAAAAAGGCTTTAGAAATTGCAGATAGATGTGAGTATCGTCTGAATCAGGCAGATATACATAATTTCCTGGCAGAGTTTTATTTGGATGCAAAGGATTTTTCAAAGGCAAAAGAACATGTTAAAATTGCCAAAGAGCGTGCGGAATGTGGGTATCAGCCCGCCATGAAAAAGGCGGAGGAATTGTTGAAGCGGATTTCCCAACAGATTAAACAGATGTAACGGATTCGCTTATCAGTCCCGTAGGTCGGGATGCGATGCCCCGCCAAAGGTGGGGGTAAGCTACCAGACACTTATCTGATCATTGTCACATGATAGAGCGATGTGCAATTATTTTAAAATCCCCCTTATTCCCCCTTTTTCAAAGGGGGAGAGCCTTTTTCCCCTCTTTGGAAAAGAGGGGTTAGGGGAGATTAGTCTCGTAGGTCGGACACCCCTGCCCGACCGAAAATATCAGCGGGGCTGGGAGCCCCGCCTACGAGGTTGGGGTGTTAGCTTGTGAAGGTCGGGTTGCGATCCATATGGAGAGCTACCCGACATCCATGCTGTTTACATGAAACGGGGGCAAAACAAGAAAGGAGGTAAATATCATGGTTGATTCACCGGTGAAGTTATCGGTTGATTATCCGGAGAAGCTCTCCAGGGGCACACTTATTCTGAAGAGCCTCTTTGGATGGCTTTACGTAGGAATCCCTCATGGGATATGCTTAGCGGTTTACGGGATTGCCGTTGTCGTGGTGATATTTATATCTTGGTGGGCAATCCTGTTTACCGGAAAATATCCCAAGGGGATGTATAACTTTGTTATCGGGTATTTGCGATGGCAACTTCGCGTGTATTCTTATTGGGGATACTTTTTTACAGACAAATACCCACCATTCAGTGGAGAGGAATAAAAGTTTTTTGTGCCTGTCGGGTCCCCGACCCGACAGGTAGTTCCTAGTGGATTGTAACATAAGTTTAGGCTAAGATAGTTGTGACAATTTATTGCCACGACCTTTAGGTCGTGGGATGAAGTGAAAAACTTCTCCCGCTCCTATGGGCTTTAGCCCACAAAACGACCATAAATCGAGCTACTTCAATAGCGAATAAATTTATGCTACAGAGCATTAGCTCGGGTTATGAGTCATTTGGCGAGCTACCCGACACCTAAGTTTGTCGGGCAGTCCTTCGGACAGCCCGACCTACACCTGTGTCCCCTTCAGGGTGAACCCCTCTCTTTGAAAGAGAGGGGGAGACAGGGGGTGAGTTCTTCTGCCCCGCCAAAGGCGGGGTCGTCTGAGCATATGTGGGTGCCCGATATGTATTTGGTCATTACAGGTGATCCGAAAATAAAAGTTGACAAGCAGAAGAAAATTTATAAATTATTTTGTTCGGTTAAGATTGACTTTTTGAGGTGCGATAGAAAAATCACATGTCCACAGGATCCGTTCACGGTGAATCCGTAGGAAAGGTAATAATCCCAGTAGCCGGAATTGGGAAAAGATTGAGACCGCATACCCACACCGCTCCCAAAGGACTTCTGCATGTGGCGGGAAAACCTATCTTAGGACATGTTATAGATTCTTTGAAACAGGTGAAATTCGATGAGGTTATTTTTAGCATTGGCTTTATGGGAGATCAGATCGTAGAATATGTCAAAAAAAATTACAAGTTCAAATCGAAGTTTGTAGAACAAAAGGTGCTTAGAGGATTAGGATATGCCATTTATCTGGCTTGTCCGGAGATTAAAAACACAGAACCGGTCTTGATAGTTTTGGGAGACACTATATTTGAGACCGATCTTTCCCCGGTGCTTAAAGGCAAGTTTGATGCTTTGGGAACCAAAAAAGTAAAAGATCCCCGTCGATTTGGCATCGTGGAGATGGAAAGGGGGTTTGCTAAAAAGCTGGTGGAAAAGCCGGAAAAGCCCAAAAGCGACCAGGCGATGGTTGGAGTATATTATATAAAAAGCACCGAAAAGTTCAAAGAATCATTGGAGGAAATGTTCAAAAAGAATATAAAGACCCAAAACGAATATCAGCTGACCGATGCTCTGCAGTTGATGATTGATAAGGGGGTCAAATTCAAGACCTTTGAGATAACAACCTGGTATGATTGCGGAAAAGCTGAGACCTTGCTTCAAACCAACCGACATCTCTTGTCCAAGATAAAATCCACCAGAAAGTCGAAAAGGGCGTGGCAACTGAAAAGCTCGGTTGTCATCCCGCCGATTTTTGTATCCGAGTCCGCCAAGGTAAAGAATTCGATTTTGGGTCCTTACGTCTCTGTGGCGGATAAGGCGGTGATCCAGAATTCCATCATAAGAAATTCCATCATCAGCGAGCAGGCAGAGGTAAACAATTGTCTTCTGGAATCCTCCTTGATAGGAAATAATGCTGAAGTGAAGGGAGTTTTTGATAAGCTCAACGTAGGAGATTCCTCTGAAATCGGATATTTTGAATTTTGAGGTTTTATGTTTAAAGGGGATGGGTATGCATTTTCAATTCGGCACATTTTAGTTGATTCCCCTCACCCTAACCTTCTCCTCCAAGGGGAGAGGGAAGACAACTTCGTAATTGAAACTTTCAATTAAAGGAGAAAGAGTCGATGTCTGGTAAAAACTTCTTTTTCACCTCCGAGTCTGTGGCAGAGGGACATCCGGATAAGGTGTGCGATCAGATTTCCGATGGGGTATTGGATGAAGTGATAAGACAGGATTCCCTGGGTCGGGTAGCTTGTGAAGCCTTCATCACTGTGGGCTTGGTGATCGTAGGGGGCGAGATAACCACCACAGCTTATGTGGACCTTCCGGTGTTGGTGCGAAATCTTATAAAGGAAATTGGTTATACAGATGCCGAATATGGTTTTAACTATGAGAGCTGTGCCATTTTGAATGCTATTGGGTCCCAGTCGCCAGATATTTCGCAAGGGGTGGATACGGGAGGTGCGGGAGATCAAGGTCTAATGATCGGGTATGCTTGCAAGGAAACTCCTGAATTTATGCCGATGCCCATCATGCTGGCACATAAACTTTGCATGCGATTAGCCGAGGTGAGGAAACAGAAAATCTTGCCATATCTGGGTCCGGATGGAAAATCCCAGGTTACGGTTGAATATGTGGATGGAAATCCCGTTGGGGTGGATACGGTGATTTTAGCCTGTCAGCATACCGAGGAAGTATTAGACCAAACCGGGAAATTTATCACCCAGAAGGCCAGAGAGGAAATAATTGAAAAGGTGGTGAAACCGGTAATAGAGCCAAAACTTCTGGGTGAGAAGACCAAATATTTTGTCAATGCCACCGGCAAATTCGTCATCGGCGGACCCCAGTCAGACACGGGAATGACCGGCAGAAAAATTATAGTCGATACTTACGGCGGAGGAGTCCCACACGGCGGCGGGGCTTTCTCCGGAAAGGATCCCACCAAAGTGGACCGCTCCGCTTCTTATATGGCGCGCTACATTGCCAAAAACGTGGTAGCCGCAGGTTTAGCCGATAAATTTATGATTCAATTAGCTTATGTGATCGGGGTGGCTGATCCAGTTTCCATCATGGTTAATACTTACGAAACTGGAAAGGTGCCAAACAAAAGACTTTTGGAGCTAATCAAAAAACACTTTCAGCTCACGCCTGGCGGAATCATCGAGATGCTAAACTTGAGAAGGCCCATCTATAGGGAGACGGCAGTCTTTGGTCACTTCGGCAGAAACAAGCCCAGTTTCACCTGGGAGAAAACAGACAAGGCAGAAGATTTGAAAAAAGATGCGTGAAAATAAATCTGGAGTGCCAACTTTTAGGGACGCTGAAAAGCCTTGGAAACGGTGTAATAGATTGAGGGAGCATTAATGTAGGGATCCCGCCATTGGCGGGATGGCTGTCCTTATTGAACTGTTCGACCAATATTGTTTTTCGCGTAGCTAAGGCTTCATGCCTTGGCTATCAAGCTGTAAAAGCTTGCCTACGCGTGGCTTATTAAAGAATACAAAACTTCTATTGGGAGAAAGGAAAAATGCAATGGACTACGACATAAAAGATATTAAACTCGCCAAACAGGGAAAATTAAGGATCGAATGGGCAGAAAGAAACATGCCGGTATTAAGATTGATTAAAGAAAGATTTAAAAAAGAAAAACCGCTTTTAGGTGTGAAAATCTCCGCCTGTCTCCACGTGACCACTGAAACAGCCAATCTGATGTATACTTTAACCATGGGTGGAGCAAAGGTGGCTTTGTGTGCCTCCAATCCTTTATCCACTCAAGATGATGTAGCCGCCTCTTTGGTCAAAGATTATGGCCTACCTGTTTTTTCTATCAAAAGAGAAAACAACAAGGTTTATTATCAGCATATCAATAGTGCCTTAGATATAGAGCCGGATATTACCATGGATGACGGAGCAGACTTGGTCTCAACTTTGCATTCTTCCCGAAAAAATCTTTTGAAAAATGTAATCGGTGGCACAGAAGAAACCACCACCGGCGTGGTTCGTCTGAGAAGCATGGAAAAGCATGGGGTGTTAAAATATCCTTTAATCTCGGTCAACGACTCCAAGACCAAGCATTTCTTCGATAACCGATATGGCACCGGACAATCGACCGTGGATGGAATTTTGCGTGCCACCAATCTCCTTTTGGCTGGATCAAAGGTGGTGGTCGCAGGTTATGGCTGGTGCGGCCGTGGATTTGCCACCAAAGCCAAAGGAATGGGCGCGGATGTGATCGTCACCGAGATCGATCCCTTGAAAGCCATCGAGGCGGTGATGGATGGATTCAGGGTGATGCCCATGGCGGAGGCGGCTAAAATAGGCGATGTCTTCTGCACCTTGACCGGTGATCTCAAGGTTATCAGACCTGAGCATTTCAAAGTGATGAAAGACAATGCCGTGGTCTGTAATTCCGGACATTTCAATGTGGAGATCGATATACCGGGACTGGAGAAGATGGCAAAAAGAAGAAGGCAAATCAGGGAATTTGTCACCGAATACACTCTGAGAAATGGGAAAAGAATCAATCTTTTAGCTGAGGGACGTTTGGTCAATCTTTCTGCGGCTGAAGGTCATCCCGCCTGCGTGATGGATATGTCCTTTGCCAATCAGGCTCTCTCCGCCGAATATCTGGTCAAACATGGGAATGGATTGGAAAACAAGGTCTATGCGGTCCCGGAGAAGATAGACTCCGAGATCGCCCGCTTGAAGCTAAAATCTTTAGGCGTCACCATCGACCGCCTCACCCCAGAGCAAAAAGAATATCTTGCCTCCTGGGAGTTAGGAACCTAAAAAACCGTAGTGCATAAGCTTGTTGGAGCGAAGCGCCAATCCCGCTTCGCGGGGCTTGCGCGGCGTCCCGCCAAAGGCGGGACGCACTCCAGGTAATGGATTATCTCACCTCGTAGACTACGCCTCATATTTAATCCAGGAACAAAGTGCTAAAGAGCCTCCACCAAAGGTGGGGGCTTTTTTTCGCTGAAATTGAAATCCACTCGCCATTCTTGGCGAATCTTTATAACCCTTTCACTTCTCTCTAAATAAAGCCAGGGAAGGCTTCATCTAAGCTTTGCACTCGCCAAAATTGACGAATTTAAAAATAAGAGAATAAAAAGACCAATCTCAAAAGAATAAAAGTTTTATAAGCATTTTGTTATTCCATAACCATTTGCAGGAAAGCAAATGGTTTTTTGTTTTGAAAGACAGTAATTGGCATAGTTCTTGTTCTGATCCTGAATGGCTTAGCTAAAAGCCTCCTTTTGTGGTGAGCGACTTGTCCTGACGGTTCGACTTTGCCCTTCGACAGGCTCAGGGTGGTGACCCTTCAATGAATTCAGGGTCACCCTGAACAAAGTTGAAGGGTGAGCGAGGTCGAACCACTCACCGTCCCTGAGCGAAGTCGAAGGGAGCGGAGCCGAAGGAAGTTGAATCATTCAAGTAAAACTTAAAAGGCTCGCCTTAAGGAATCCAAATGGGAGGGGCAGGCAGGATTAAAAAGAAAATTTTATGGAACCTTTTGACAATTCAAACGACTGATATTTGTGGAAAGAAAAAAGGAAAATGATCTCAGACTTTGCCCGTTGTTGATCTTCATGACCAACAATAAATCTTTTCCAAAGTGAGAACACCAACAGACAGCGAAGCATGCGAATAAGAAAGAAATATCTGAAACTGTAAAAATGTTTTATCGTAAGAAAAAGTAGGCTACAATAGAAATTGGAAAAAGACAACTTTTGTTAAATCGGAATTTTACCTTTGCTTGTTGGCGGTCTTCGTAACCAATAACACATCTTCTCCGTTGGTGAGAACAGCAGCGTAGAGCGGACGAAGGGAGTGCACAAGCTTGTCGGAGCGAAGCGGAGATCCCGCTTCGCGGGGCTTGTGCAGCGTCCCGCCTTTGGCGGGACGCACTCCGGGCAACTCATAAAGGAAAGGAGGCTGAGATGATATTATGTCGCTCCCCTTAATTAAATCCTATCCATTATTCGGTTAGGATAAAACAAAAAGAATTTGACCCTTAAACTACATTGGAGGTAAAAAATGAAAACCATAAAAATTACTTTGGCGATAATCCTTCTGCTACTCTCTTACCAGACAGTCAACGCAAGGATTATTCACGTTCCCGCGGATTCATCCACCATTCAGAAAGGCATCAATGGGTCTAATAATGGTGACACCGTTCTGGTCAATCGCGGAACTTACTATGAAAACATTGACTTTTTAGGGAAAAATATCCTTGTCGCAAGCAATTACATCTTCGATAGCTTGGAAGCTACCGTTGATTCCACAATCATTGACGGCGGGGGTATTCCCACCGCTTCAGTTGTAACCATGCGTTATGTGGTGAGTGCCAATTCCGGTATAACCGGATTTACGATCAAGAATGGGTACGCCTGGAATGGAGGTGGAATAAACTGCGAGTTCTCTTCGGGCAGAATCAGTGATAACCTGATAACATCGAATACAGCCGAACAATATGGAGGAGGCATATATTGCGCTAATACCGGGTTGACTCTGACAATCTCTGGCAACAGAATAATCGAGAACACATCCCTTAGTGAAGGTGGTGGAGGAATTGTTGTCGAAGCTTGCTCGCCTCGTATAGTGAACAACCTTATTCAGGCCAACGAAGCCACTTGGAATGGCGGAGGTATCCATGTGCTTAACCACTACTCATCACCAGAGGTCAGGCACAACCAGATCCTTGGCAACAAAGCTGGGTTTTTGGGGGGCGGCGTTCTAGTGAGTGATGGCGCTACTCCTCTGATAGATAGCAACACGATAGATTACAACTTCGCAGCGCGGGGAGGAGGAATAGCATTGTATGGCACCCCCCTGGTAGCCATAACCAATAATGATATCCGAGCAGATACAGCAAGCGAGATGGGAGGTGGCATCTTTTGCGAGGTTTCGTCTCCTCTAATCCAATTGAACACGATCGCGCACAACCAAGGAGCTGAGGGTGGAGGCATCTATTTCTCCGGTCTCACGGGTTCAGCGCTCGTAGTTGATAACACTATTGTCAGCAACTTTGCGGAATGTGGTGGAGGAATAAGACTTGACTGGGATGCCGCTCCGAAAATACAGGGAAATTACATAAACGATAATCTTGCCACAGGGGGAGGCGGTGGGATCAGTTTGACAGAATCGTCCTCACCAACGATATCTCGCAACGTGATCAGCGGAAACTTGTCGCCCTCCTTCGGCGCTATTGGGTGCATGAGTACCTCCTCGCCCCGCATCGTCAGTAACACGATTATTGATAATTCCTCTTATTACCAAGAACTTGGAGTGATTGGCCTTTGTGACAGCTCTAGAGCAGAGATCAAGAACAACATCATATCGAAGTCTCTAGGATATGGGATATCCTGCGACCCCGGAGCAAACCCAACAATTACCTACAATGACGTCTGGAACAATTCCAGCGGCAATTTTTGCGGCTGTCCGCCGGGTATTGGTGACACAAGCTGGGGTGAAAATTGCAACAAGATCCCCTGTGATAGCTTCTACAACATCATCGCAGATCCATTGTTTGATCCAGACAGCACCAATTACTTTCTGCTGTGCAATTCTCCTTCCATTGATGCAGGTGATCCATCTGACCCAGTCCCTGAGGGTGGCGGACGCTTTGTAGATATGGGAGCGGTGGAATATCCTTACCTCTGCGGAGATGCTACCGGCGACTGGAACGTAGATATTTCAGACGTGGTTTATTTATTAAACTATCTTTTCGTACATGGACCAGCTCCATGTCCTCTGGGGAGGGCAGATGATAACCGCGACTGTGAAGTCGATGCATCTGACCTTGTGTATGAGTTAAACTATCTCTTCGCAGGGGGACCCCGGCCAGTATGTGGAGGAACGGAACCTTCTCTGGCAAATCTTCCCTCAAAGTTATATCACATCTTAGCTTCTGCCGAGATTAGCTTATCAGAACCAAAGTTTACAAAAGATAGAGTTGGGGAGATCACGGTAACTGGCAAGTTTGACATTGAGCTTTCTGCGGTCCAGCTTGAGATAAGCTACGATCCCAAACAGATAGGGCTAATAGAGCCAGCTTTGACTCCCAGATGCGAAGGTCTTCAGCTTTATTTTGGTGCACAGGACGGTCAGCTAAAAATTGGGATTCTGGACATCACTGGAGTCCATCGCATCCCTGCAGGCGAAGGTCCAATTCTCATTCTAAAGGCTAAGGCAAAGGATTTGAGCAGTTTGAAAATCTCCAAAGCCATCCTGGTAGATCAGAATGCCAACGCTTTTCTGGCAAATATAGTTGAAAAGTCTGAGAGAGCAACGTCACTTCCGGATCAATATTCTCTCCATCAGAACTACCCCAATCCCTTCAACCCGGAGACAGAGATCAGCTATGATCTGCCGAATGATTCTTGGGTCAAGCTATTGATTTACAATATCAGTGGGCAAAAGGTAAAAACATTAGTTGACAGATTCGAAGCTGCAGGGCACAAGACGGTAACATGGGATGGAAGAAATCAGAATGATGAGCAGGTAGCCAGCGGGGTCTTTTTCTACAGGCTGGTGGCGGGAGAGTTCACTGCTACTAAGAAAATGGTGATGATTCGGTAAAGTTTGAAGGTTGGCAGGTTAGAAAGTTAAAAGGTTTGCAAGTTGATGAAGCTACATGGGCACCAAGGTGAATGCTTGGGCAGGGGGGATTGTCCTCCCTGTCCAAGCAAATTCTCCTAAAGGAGTGCGCCCCTACGTTTCTTTTTTTTAAGGACAAACCAACAAGGCTTATTTCAAGGGGCAGCCGTTAACATCTACCTTAATCCCTTGTGGAGTATCAGGGCATTTGTCTAAGCCGTCATAGATACCATCGCCATCCGTGTCCAAGGGACAGCCATTTTCATCCACCTTAGCACCGACAGGCGTATCGGAACAATGATCCAGCGCATCTGGGACTCCATCCTTGTCTTGATCCTTAAGCTTACCGAAATAATAGTTAAGACCCAAATAAATCTCCAGAGTCCCTTTAGGCAAATCAATCTCTCCTGGTTCTGCGCCAACGACGTTTTTATCATTGGTGAAATTGGTTAAGGCATGGGTTAAATAGTGAAATCTGCTCCCGAAATTAATTGCCCATCTCTCCTTCAAGTGATACTCAAAGCCACCGCCACCCAAGAAGGTTATTTCTTGATCCTTAAGATCAAATGGATTCCCTTTCTTATCAAGAAATTTTATTGCGTTTCCATCCTTGTCCTTCACGTTCCAGAAGGAAACACCCAGACCTCCAAAGATATAAGGATTGAACTTCTCCAAAGGTCTGAAATTATAAGTAGCAAAAGCATCCAGCCATACAAAAGTAAGCTTGTTGGCATTCTCTTTTCTTTTGAAGGTGAATCCGGCTCCGGCTCCACCTTCCCCAGAAAAATCAGCCTCATAAGTAACAGCATAACTGCAAGAGAAACCAAGAGCAAGTTTTTCGCGAACTGCATATTTAAAAGAGAAAACCCCATGGTTTCCCACTGCATAAATGTCTGAATGTTCGGTAAGCCCAGGTTTCCACAAACCTACCCAAAGTCCCAATGAACATTTTCTGCTTAGATCCATAGCTTCTGCCGGTCCACAGGATCCTGCGGAGAGAACTAAACTAATTGTCAATAGCCCAGCAAGACAAACCCAACCAAATCTTCTCACGTTGCTACCTCTGGTTGAAAAAAATTCAAAAAAAATGCCTCATTTTATATAACATTAAACTATTCTAACGTCAAGGGGATTTTTCCGAAATGTCTGAAAAAGTCAAGCGGAGAGAGGTTTTTCTGGAGTGTCCCCCGCCAAAGGCGGGGGACCCGAAACCTCTTGTAAGACAAGAAACCTTATATGGTTCACCTATTTATGGTGAGGTTGTGCTTCGACTTTGCTCACCCTTCAACTTTGTTCAGGGTGACCCTGAATTCATTGAAGGGTCAGCACCATGAGCCTGTCCCTCGACTTCGCTCGGGACGGTGAGCAAAGTCGAACCGTCGAATGGTCGAACCAAAGGTGAACACTCCAAATTCTCCTTTTCAAGTAGTTTTTCAGAGCGGTTCAGATAGCATCTTGACAAAATGAGGAAATCGGTTATTTTGTAATTAGAATGATGGCATTTAACAGCGTTTGTCATCTTTTTAATTTTTAGGTTTTCTTTTAGGGCAGCGTTTTAGGAATTATAATTAACTGAAGTTTTCGAAATCACTGGAAAGGGGTATTTTCCGAATTTGGATCCTGTGGACCGGTTTCGAAGATCCTTCTTGTGTGATGAAATAAGACCAGCTATTTTTAGCCTTGAGTTTTATTTTATTGTGAAGTGAGATTGATTTTCACCTTCGCCCGTCGATATTAGAGGAAAGAGATATTTCCTCCTGAAGGAAAGAAATGATGAAAAAAAGAATATTGATTTTAACCGCAGTTTGGGGAGTATTTTTTTTAAGTTTCCTCGCGGTTTATGCTGAAATCTCTCCCGGAAAGCTAAATGTCGAGAAAATTCCGAACACGGTCACTTCCCCCTTAACTTCTCAGTCCGAATTTGGATCCAGTGGACCTGTATCCAACTTAAAGAGTTCTTGCCTTTTGCAATATGATGACGGGGTGGCACTAACGTTTTTCCCCAATTGGAATCCGGGTGACAAAAACGCAATATACTTTGATCCTGAAACATGCGACATCCCCTACCCCTACCCATATCCTTTTCGCATAACTGGAGCCGAGATTCTCCTTTATAATCATGCGGCCGTTGAATCGGTGCAATTGAAGTTCTGGATTCAGGGGGTGGGTGCGAGTATTTGCGAAGGACCCAAAGCCACGATGTATGTTTCTCCTATCTACACTATCACCACCTTCTATCCTAACTGGGCAACGGTGACCTTCACGGATAGCGTCTGTGTCAATGGACCCTTCTTCTTCAGCATTGAATATTTCAGCGGAATCGCCGGAACTATCCCCGGTATAACCATGGATAGTCAGCTGGATGGGGTGGATATCTGTTTTCAATGGATTTGGTATGATCCCCTTTCCCCTCCCTGGCGGGAGTGGAACCAATTTTGGGGAGATCCTGATCCGGGATGGTTGATGGTCAGGCTGAGAGGCGAAACTTACTCTTTAGTCTGTCAGACCGATTGGTACTGGAGAGAGGAGAATGGGCATGCGCCCAGCGGAATGCCGGATGTGAGTCAAAAACAAAGGAGCTGGTCAGCATACTGTGGTCCGGTGGCGATTGGGAATTGTCTGGAGTGGTTCGGGGTGACCGACTCTTTACAATGGACCATTACTTCACTAATAGATACCATGGCGGCATATATCCAGACTGAATCCAGCGGGACCGAAGTTCAAAACATTCAAACTGGGCTAAAGGACTTCTTTGGCAACTACAAGATCAATTGGATCTACCCCAGCACCTGGCAGATGCCCGATTTCCACGTAGTGCAAGAATCACTTGAGGTGGGTCAGAATATCGTCCTCCTTTTAGGTTTCTGGTGGAGGGATGGTCAAGACTGGTGGAGAGAAGGAGGTCACTTTGTCAACATGGCTGGAGTAAAATCTGAAAGTTTGAGGATTGCAATCAGTGATCCAGGGAGGGATGCGGCCGAATATGGCTGGCCCGGCAGAGTAAGACCTCCTGATCATCCTTCACCTCCACATGAGGATAGCCTTCATAACGATCCCCTATACGTATCTCATGATATTTATCAATGCGATTTAGAGTCCCCTTTGCCAGGAAATCAGAGCTTTTGGCTGCCTGATTATCTGGGTTTTGACCCGGAATTTCCCCGACAATACAACGGACAAAATTTTCCTTCCGAATTCGTAAATTTTTACCAACCCGCACCTCCCGGCATCACTTACGTGGCCCAAGTTGAATATGCCGTCATGATCTGCCCAAAAAGGGAACCTTGGTATTGGGAGCCTCGTTTTGGGGATTACGCCCCCAGTGGTATGCCGGATTTCGATCAGAAGCAGGATGGGTGGGTAAACCCCCAGACCGGGCGCTCAAGTTTTTGCGGCCCGGTGGCTTTTGCCAACTGTTTCTGGTGGTTTGATTCCAAGTATAATCTTCCCCCGGGCGTTCCCGGCGATAGCATCGACATGTTTCCTTTAGTAAGAGATTATTTGGATGATAATCCAGCTCTTATCAGATCTGACGATCACGATATGTGGAACGTGAATCATGCTGGGACTCAGTGGTTTTCCGGCAGTGCACCTCCCCCCACTTCCCAACCATTTGTGCCTGGTCCCCAACCATCACTCCCCTCCTGGGGCGAGTTGGTGGAAAGGTTAGGCTGGAAGATGGATACAGACGGTTATAGAAGTGGAGTCTCCCATGGGGGAACTAAAGTCGGGGGTATAGAAGAGGCAGTCAACTCGTGGTTTTCAAGTGAGACCTTTTTGGATGAAAGCACCCTTGCCGATACTTTGTGCGGACGAACCTGGCAGATGCCCACTTTCTCTACGGTTAATTTCTGGATCCGTGATAATTTAGGGGTGATCCTCCTTCTGGGCTTCTGGTATTGGGACGGAAACAGTTGGTGGAGAGTAGGTGGACATTATGTCACCGTGGCTGGGGTTAACTTGTCCCAATTTATGCTGGCCTTGTCCGATCCTTTCTTTGATAACGCCGAGACAGGCGATTCAGGCAGAGTGGGAAGTGGCGCATATATACCGCATACTCCTATCCCTCATACTGATTCCACCATCCATAATGATGCGGGAAATGTCTCCCATGATATTTATGCGGTGAATTTGGATTCTTTAACTCCTGGTGGAAGATGGTGGATACCAAACTATCGGGTTTCCCCAGATCCTGTATACTTTATGGAAAGATTCTACCAACAGAATGTTCCCGACGAATTCGAGCCTGTGACTCGACCATACGTGCCCGGGAACCCAATCTACACCGTGGTGGAATATGCGATAAAGATTCGTCCCTTAGATTATAGGGGAGATGTCACCGGCGACAACATAGTCGATGCGGCGGATATAGTTTTTCTGCTCAACTACCTGTTCATTAGAGGCCCTGCTCCGGTTTCTTTGTCGCAGGGAGATGTAAACTGTGACGGAATAATAGATGCATCAGACATCGTCTATTTGCTCAACTATCTGTTCATTAGAGGACCGATTCCCCGCTGTTGTGCCCCGTAATCTTTTCGAACCTAATCCCAATGTAAGTCTCTCTGATACGAGGCTGCCCCCCCTCTCCCACAAGGAGGGTGTGTCAGAAATTCGGTTTTTGTAGCCGCCCCGCTTAGCGGGGCGAAATCGAGATGTTGAATTCCAATGACTTACGTCCATGTGGACGGCTACAACCCCAAAACACAATTATGACGCAGTCTCAAGGAGAGAGGATAAGCTATTGTATGGCAAGGGGAGGTACTTCCTGGAAGGAGGGGAGGATGGTAGCCCCGCCTGTGGCGGGGGGCAGGGATCAAAAAAATGAGGAAACTCCCCCTCCATTTTGCTTGACACAATATAAACTTGAACATATATTTCAGAAAATTTTTGAAAGAAAGGCTTTTTATTTTTGTCAACTTTGTGAAATTTGTCCCAGATACTTGTTTAAAAAGGACTTTTTATGTTGGACCAGGCCCTAATAAAAAACCTAAAAGAAATAGTGGGTGAGGAAAATCTGCAAACTCATTCCGACAGAGCGGAAGCCTCGCCGGAGAATAGCTTGACCATTTCCCAAATCGTTAAGCTGGCAAATCAAGAGAAATTCAGGATCATACCGGTGGGAGCTAACTCGATCATTGATGCGGGAAAGCTTTTGAGCGGTAAAGAGCTTTTTTTGAAATCCAATAGACTTGATAAAATCAAGAAAGTGGTTGCCGAAGATTTGTATGTCATTTTAGAACCAGGGTTTTTGTTAAAAGATTTAAACGAAAAGCTGCAAACATTCAATCTGTTTTATCCTCTGGCAGACAAAACCTCAAAGGGAACCGTCGGGGGAGCGGTGGCGTCTAATCTTAAAGGAAGTGTCAAAGAGAGAAATCTTCAGACGAAAGATTACGTTCTGGCTCTGGAGGTGGTCGATCCTCAAGGCGAGATTTTGAGGGTAGGAGCAAGAACCTTCAAGTCTGTGACCGGATATGATCTTCCTCGTCTTTTTGTCGGCTCCTGGGGAACGTTGGGAGTTATTACTGAGATCAGCCTTAGGCTGGTTCCTGTGGGAAAAAGAAAAGATTACGAGGGTTTGATTCTCAGATTTCCCCAAAGAAGCGATTCTAAAGACCAAGATAATTATAAAACCATTTTAAGCTCCCGCATTAAGAAATCGCTTGATCCCAACGGAATTTTTCCAGATCTGCAATCCATTGCCACTAAGAGTCTGTAGTTTTTAGAGACCCTTCACTTCGTTCAGGGTGACACTGCCCATGTCACTCATCGAGGCGTCAGAACCTCCGTTCTGACGCCGACTTATTTTACGAGGCTGTCAGATCAGGGGGATCTGACAGCTCGGTTAATGGTTATCGAAATTAGTTTAACGGTGACGATGCTCGTATGGTTCGACTTCCTTCGACTTCGCTCCCTTCGGTCTGAGCTCTCAGGGTCGAAGACAGGACAAGTCGCTCACCATAAATCGAAGCTCGGTTTTCCCGCCAAAGGCGGGATACTCGATACCAATTTATTGTCAAGCACCTAGGGATGCTTGACCTACTGATTTTGGTTCCCCCTCACCCTACCCTCTCCCCCAGGGGAGAGGGTAGATATTGCTCAATCATGGATTTGATTTTTTGTATTTGAAGGGCACCGATCCAGAAGAAAATTTTGACGACCAAGCCGGTATACAAAGGATCACTCTCCTCTGACCAATATGGTCGCCAGCCACCGTCCTCTCGTTGAGTTTCAATAATAGCTTTAACTATTTTCTCCACCCTTTCGTCTTTGACATCATAGCCTGCCTCTGCACTTCTTTTGCCAAAGAAAAAGGATTGCCCTAAAAGATGGGTTAGATGATAAATATCGTTTTCTTCTTTTTCTCCCTTTCGATGATAAAAGCCAGATTCAGCATCTTTTGCTACCTCTGTAAGATGCTCTTCATAAAGAGCAATTCCCCTTTTGTATAGGGGGTCTTCTTGTCCAAATAAATCCTTCATCAGAAAGGTGATCTGAGCGGACGAGTCGGGGTCGATCTCCTCATCATTCTCAAATAATCCCCATCCTCCTCCGAAATTTTCCACTTTTCTTAGCCAGTGAATACCCTTTTGGCAAGCCTTAGTATTCTCCAGACCCATTTCCCTTAAAAGATCCACCATGTCTGCGGTAAGCCAGGTCACCCCTTTTTGATTGGAGAGTTCAACGATCTTTTCAGGTATATCAAGCTTTGGATTTTCTGTGAAGCCACCATCTCCGGTTTGATTTTTCAAGATAAACTTTACACAACTCGCCACATTTAGGCTATCCTTAGGCATTCCGCATCTTAAAAACAAAAAAGCGATCCTTTCGGTCTCTTTTACTCCACTTAATTTTGCCTCCATCTTACTCGGAAACCCCCCATCTTTGTTTTGCGTCTTTAACAATTCTATAAGTAAACTATTTCCAAGCGGAGTATTCGACAATCCAGCCAATTCCAAAACACATAGCTTGGTATAAGGATCGCCTTTTGTAAAAATGAAAGGTGTGGGATCGTATTTGAAGTTCATTTTTTACCTCTTTCTTTTTAGGGTTGCCTTAAGCCCATTATTGACGAACAGGAAAAAGGAACCCGACTAAAGTCGGTTAGAACAAAACATCCTCGACGAGCAGGAGTAAATGCCTCCTTAAGGTTCTGAATTTCTGGAGGCGACACGAACACAAAATACTCCCGCAAATCTTAGACTTTCCCTTCTATCCCATTCCGGGTTAAACCATCTCTCCATCTCTACTAAAAATGAAACGTTTCTGTCCAAGTGAATCTGCGAACCCAGGGTAAACATAGAAATAACTGTGTTTTCATTTTCCTCTTGTGGGATGATGTAAGAACGATTCGACCACCCAGCCTTCCCATACAGGGTAAATAATTTGCTCAAATCCTTACTAATTATAAAGCAGAGATCGCTGGGATATATCCACCAGAATCTGAGGTCAAGTGCCAAGTCCACATATCGGTTCTTGGGGATTTGTAGTTTAAAATCCTCACCCAAAAGAACAATGGGTAGCTCGCCGTCAGGAGGTGGCTCATCTGTAGCCAAATCGAAGCCGAAATCTATGCCAAACTGTTTTGGAGTCGCTTTGCTTCCAACACGGGGCATAAAAATTATAAGATAACGGTTTTCATAATGTCGCTTCCCTTGGTAAAAAGGCGAAACCAATATGCGTTTCTTAGTTGAAAGTTCATAAATTCCAAAAGTAAAGGTTCCACCATCGGTGGTGTTGGCTGTTTGTGGGGCAGAGAAACAGGCGATGGGGTAAAAGCAGGTAAATAAGATTATAAGTATTACTGGTAATTTGAAAGGGTTAGGTCGCATTCCTAAATTCCTCCCACGTTCGGGCGGGGAGTTCAACCCCAGCCCGAACGGTAAGGTCCTGACTCAACTGTTAAAATTACGGCAAAGGAATATTGGTAGTAAAATATTCCCCGGTTGATAATATCGCTTTGAGCTGAATATTACCATTGGCGATAGAATCCAACCCAATTTGTTCAGTTAGGTCCTGGATAAGTATATTCTTTAATTCGTATTCATACCCTTCAGGATCACCGAACATCCCTCTCCCCATAATGCGCAAATAACCATTCACCAAGTAGGGTGCGGTATATAACGAATCAGGTGTAAGTTTGGGTAACCTATCTCTTAGCGTTCCACTGATTGGCCAGGGAAATGAGAAGATGACGATTTTTTCCTGTTGAGGTTCAAGGAATAAGGGAAATTTGCTTATCTCTCTGAATCCCTGTTCGAAATAGCTATGCCATATTAGCTCTTTGTCAGTGTAACTCCCAAAAGACATATACCCCATTATATAACTAACTGTGATCGCGTGTCTGCTTTCGTTTAGGATCTTCAACCACACCTGTGGGTTTAGCCCAAAAAAACTGAACTCCCCAAACTCAGATGCCTTTTCCGGCCAAGGTTGGTCAAAAGAAATCTTTGGTTTGAAAACCACAGCATGATCAAAATCATCAAAATAGATATTATAGAAATCTGTACGACCCTGCAAGGTCACTCCCGTTTTCTTCGTCTCTTCCGATTCCTTAACAATATGGCGGTAAGTTAGCCAGGCGATGACCACGGTCATAAAAGCCAACAAAATCAAGATAGTCGTCCCCAGGTTGTGTTTTATTTTGCCATATAGATAAGACATGAAAACGATAACAAGGTGCGCTGACAGCAGAAAGATTTTCAATAAATCATTTAACACCAGTTTGAAATTCTTCATATTCTAACCAGAAATAACTAACGGCCACGCAGCCATTCAGATGTAAGCCTCATACTATCTCATATTGGGCAGGGTCAAACTAAGCCCCAACGAGAGTCAGCTTTTCTTTTCTGGGTCGGGGAGGTCCTCTTTTATTCCGGCTAAGTTTTTGGCGAGTTCGACTTTTTCTTCCAGTTTTACATTAGCCCGGATCACCAATTTAGCTCCGTCCGGGGAGCCTCCGCCATGCATGCATCCGGGAACGCCTGCACCAATAGTTGCCCATTCTACCAAACGGGCGGCTCTGGCTCGGCTTTCGGCTGAGGATTTAGCTTTGAGATATTTCTGGACCAGATGCCCGTATTTTTCATCATAGAAATCAACCGAAGATGGCATACAGCCGGTTTCGGCTATGCCGCCGGCAATATCTTGAGCTAAAACCGAAGTCTCGTAAGGGAGGGTGGCAACATGAACCTTATTCACATTTGCCAAAAGGGGATCGGGCATCCATACTCCGGAAGGATGCTTCTTACCCATGACAGAGGCGGCAATGCCCATGCCGAAGGTGGTTTCATTGTTGATATACATCTTGGTCAATTTATCATTAAAAACTTTGGAGGAAAGCCCATTGGCACGCGCTACCAAAACTGCGGCTCCAACTTTGACATCTCCCTGACCAGCCACGCAACCCCCGATTGTAGTTCTATAAGGCATAATGAAATTCAAAACCGCAGGCAAGGTATATTTATACTCCCCACACATAAAAACTCTTTCCTTGGGGACAAAGACATCCTCAAAGAAAAGATATGCCTGCGTGATTCCTCCCGTCTTAACCGGAATATCAAACCCCTCCTCCTCCTCTCTTTTATCTGAGGGACGCCGGGTCTCCACAATGGTTAGACCAGTAGTATCTCTAGGGATCACAAAGGAGATGGCATAATCTTTATCCGGTTCCGTATAACCCGATCCTGGAAGGACAAAGATCTCATTGGCGGCCGCCACTCCGCAGATCATAACCTTAGCCCCACGAACCACAATGCCATCTTCTCTTTTTTTCACCAGATGGAGGTTCATATCCGGGTCATCCTGTTGTGAAGGAGCCTTAGTCCGATCCCCCTTAGGATCAGTCAAAGCTCCGGATATGGTGATGTCATCTTTTTGGGCTTGGGTAAGCCATTTTTTAAGCCTCTGATGGTAATCCGTCCCCAAATCCTTATCCATATCATAGGTGGTTGCCCACATGGCATTGATACAGTTCCATCCCACACATCTTCCACCGGTGCAGGTTCCGGTAAGATCGAAAAAAAGTCTCTTCATTTTTAGATTGGCTATCATATCCTCCGGGCTTTCAATTATGGAGAGATACCTTGAGATTTTTTCTCCGGTCAACTTTGAGGTGGTGGTAACCAAATCTTGATATTTCGGATCATGTTGTGCCTTATAGATTTGGGCATGTCCCTCCACGGTCGATTTGGTGGCGGGATGAGTGGTCACATCCTCTATCAGCTTCCCAAATTTATGTATATTGGGACGCATTTTCCTCAAGCTCTCCTTAAACTCTTCTGCAGTTTTTAACGACATTTTAACCTCCGAATTCTTATTTTTTAGCTCTTTGGTTATTATAGCCTATCAGCTTCTACTGTCAAGTCTTATTTTATTAACGCAATTGAAGCAAGGATTTAGAGCTTGTGAAAAGTTGTGCAAGCCTTATAAAAAGGGCTTGCAAATTGTGGAAATTTTATTATTTTGATTGTTTCTTGTATTGGGCAGGAAAAAATGGTCAATCCAGAAAGGAAGGGACATGGCTATATCAAAGGTGATGGTTATAGGAGCAGGAGTAATGGGGAGGGGGATCGCTCAGCTTTTGGCAAGCGCGGGGATTGAGGTTATCCTGGTAGACTCAAGCAACGAGATTTTAGATGAAAGCCTGAGGCTTTTGTCCGAAGAGATGGACAATGATATAGAAAAATGGGGGATGACGGAAAGTGAAAAGAAAGCCATCCTCTCCAGGATCAGGGGGACCACAGAATACTATGATGCTCCTGTGGTCGATTTGGTGGTGGAAGCCATACCTGAGGATCTGGGGCTTAAACGCAAGTTGCTTGCCAAGATCGATTCATTGACCCGTCCGGAAACTGTGATCATCAGTCATACCTCCACCCTCTCCATAACGGAGATAGCCTCCGCCACCAAAAGACCGGAAAGGGTGATAGGCTTACACTTTTTGCCCCCGGTGACAAAGATTCCTTTAATGGAGGTGGTTAGAGGACTTAAAACCTCACCGGAAACTATAAATCTCATCAAAGAGTTTGCAGACCAGCAATTAAACAAGACCATGGTCACAGTTTATGAGTATCCCGGATATGTTACCACCCGAATCATCGTTCCTTTGTTGAACGAAGCCATGCATGTGCTCATGGAGGGGATTGCCACGGCTGAAGATATCGACACCGCCATCAAGTTAGGTTACGGCTTCCATATCGGACCTTTGGCTCTGGCAGATGTAATGGGCTTAGATGAGGTAATGATGTGGATGGAAAATCTTTTACATGAGCTTTCCGATCACAAATATAATCCCTGTCCCCTTTTGAGAAAGCTGGTGCGTGCCGGATATTTAGGCAAGAAAACTGGGCAAGGTTTTTTCAAATATGATGCCCGTGGGAAAAAAATCGGAGAAGCACAGCTGTTTCCTAAATAAAACAAGGAATATGGAAGAAGGAAAAACAAAAACCGCATGCTCCCCTGGGGATGTTATCATCCACAGGAAAGAACTCGGGGATGCTAACATCACCGAGGGGCAACCAAAAAATCGAGCCTCGAGTTTCGACAACCGAACTTCGATTTATGGTGAGCGACTTGTCCTGTCTTCGACCCTGAGGGCTCAGACCGAAGGGAGCGAAGTCGAAGGAAGTCGAACCATACGAGCTTCGCTACCGATAAACGAAACCAAGCAATTTACTAGAGAGACTATAATTTAGATTAAAAGAGAAGAGATTTCAATCGAGAGCACAATAAAATGAAGATATTGGTCTTAAACTGTGGTAGTTCATCAGTAAAATATCAGCTGATAGATGTAGATAAAAGTTACGTGTTAGCCAAGGGTATGGTCTCACGCATCGGGATGAGTGAGTCAGTTTTGGTACACAAGCCCCATGATCGGCCCGAGATCACCATTTCCGGAGAGATTTTGGACCATATCGTGGCGGTGGAGCACGTGATCGCCATTCTTCTTTCTCCCAATCACGGAGTGATGAAAGATAAATCCGGAATATCCGCAGTAGGGCACAGGGTGGTGCATGGTGGAGAAAAGTTCCCCGATTCTGCTCTCATAGACAAAGAAGTGATGCAGGTCTTAAGAAGCTGTATTGAGCTGGCTCCACTACATAATCCTCATAATATTCGAGGGATAAATGCCTGTATGCAGCTACTTCCGGGTGTTCCCCAGGTGGCGGTGTTTGATACGGCTTTTCATCAGAAGATGCCGCCCTTCGCATACATCTATGGTATCCCCTACATTCTCTATAGGAAATATGGAATCAGACGTTATGGATTTCACGGCACCTCCCACTTCTACGTTTCCAGACGGGCGGCCCGGATGATGAGAAGACCGATCGAAGAGTTGAAGATCATCACAGTTCATCTGGGCAATGGAGCCAGCATGGCGGCAGTAAAAGGGGGAATATCAGTGGACACCTCCATGGGATTTACACCATTGGAGGGACTTTTAATGGGAACCAGATCAGGGGATTTGGATCCAGCCATCATTTTACATGTTATGGCCAGAGAAGAGCTCTCCCTTCACGAAGCTAACACCCTGCTTAATAAACACAGCGGAATGCAAGGCATCTCCGGGGTTTCCAGTGATATGCGAGACATAATAGCTGAGTCGCAAAAAGGTAACTCAAACGCCCAATTGGCTTTGGATGCGTATTGCTATAGAATCCGGAAATATATCGGAGCTTATGCCGCCGCCATGGGAGGATTAGATGCTTTGGTTTTCACCGCCGGTGTGGGCGAAAATTCACCTGTGGTTAGAAAGAGGTGTTGCGAAAACTTGGAATTTCTGGGAATCCGGATTGACGATGAAAAGAATGAGGAAGCGATAAGAGTCGAGACGGAGATCCAGACAGACGACTCTCCCGTTAAGGTTTTCTGTATCCCCACCAACGAGGAGCTGGTCATAGCCCTGGATACCAAAAGGATCATCGAGGAGGCTTTGGAAAGAGAAGAGATGCGTAAGGGAATGTAAATTGAAGAAATTTTTCCTGACTAATACAAACGTAATTAGCTCTGCAAAGATCCGTCCCCCTCACCCTAACCCTCTCCCCAAAGGGGAGAGGGAAATGCGAGGGGGAAGCCAAGTCCGCCATAGGCGAATCTTTCGGATAGAATGTAAGAAAATTTTGTGCATTTGTTTTATATTAGTCTTGTTTTTGTTGACGGTTGGATGTGAAAAATCTGAGATTCAAATTCTCCAAGAAAGGCTGGATGCTTTCAGAAGTATTTTGCCTGAAAAGGCAAGAGAAGAGTTCGATTCAAAGAATTATGAAAAGGTTGTGGTTGGGCTCGACTCCCTTTTGGAGCATGACCCCATCTTTTCCGAGAAATATCAAAAATTAAAAGACCAGGAACTGATAAATGTGTTCTCCACCAAAGAGGTGGTAAACTACTTGAAAGTCTATTTTGTTGAAAAAATAGAGAGGCTGAAAGGGGAAAAAAAGAAAAAGTGGTGAATGAATTTAGAATTAGAAATGCAAAATGAAAAATTGCAATTCAAAATTTAAAGAATGATAACCTCACCCCCTTTTATTCCCCTTCAGGGTGAACCCCTCTCCATAAATGAGACTGTGTCACAATTGTGTTTTGAGGTTGTAGCCGCAATCTTTAGATTGCGTAAGTCATTGGGATTCAACATCTCGATTTCGCCCCGCTAAGCGGGGCGGCTACAAAAACCGAAATTCTGACACACCCTCAAATATGGAGAGGGGGATAGGTTCTCAAAATGTTAATTGCATTAAATCCAAAAGAACCTTTTGCTTATTAAAAATTATAGCCCCGCCTTTGGCGGGGGAGAAGACCCAAAGATGATAATTTTTATTTTTGAATTGTAATTTTCATCTTTTCTTTTTGAATTTTTAATTTTCTATGGGAGGATAGATTGAACCAGATTGTCGAAATGAAAAAGCTGGCTCCGAGCATAAACCTTTTAAGATTAGAAGTTCCCGAGATAACCAGAAAAGCGGAAGCCGGGCAGTTCGTGGTGTTGAGGATCAATGAAGAGGGGGAGAGGATTCCCATGTCCATCACCGATCTTGATCCCCAAGAGGGGATTCTGACCATCATCTTCCAGGAGGTGGGAAAATCGACTCATCATTTAGCCACCTTTAAAATGGGGGATGTCCTGGCGGATGTGGTTGGACCTTTGGGAATTCCCACCCACATTGAAAATTTTGGCACCGCTTTATGTATCGGAGGCGGGATTGGAATCGCCCCGGTTCATTTCATCGCCAAGGCTTTGAGACAAAAAGGAAACAAGATCATATCCATCATCGGAGCGCGCAGTAAAGATTTATTGATATTAGAAGATGAAATGAAAAGACTAAGCGACAAGCTTTTGATCTCCACGGACGATGGATCTTATGGTCATCATGGTTTTGTCACCGATCTTTTGACCGATCTTCTTTCGGACCAGACCAAGTCGGGAAAGCCCTCGGGGATCAACTTCATCATGGCAATTGGTCCGGTGGTAATGATGAGGGCCGTTTGTAAAATAACCCAGCTTTACCAAATCAAAACCATGGTCAGCTTAAATCCGATCATGGTGGATGCCACGGGGATGTGCGGTGCATGCAGAGTAACCGTGGAAGGGAAGACAAAATTTGCCTGCGTGGATGGTCCAGATTTCGATGGGCATAAAGTCGATTTTAACGAACTGGTGAAAAGACAAGGCATGTATTTGAAACAGGAAAAAATAGCCATGGAAAGATTTGACCAAAAGATGGGGTCTCATACAACTCAGAACTGAGGTCCTAACACCTCGATGAGATGAAGATTGATTTTCGAGGCTCGTTTAACGGTGACGAAGCTCGTTTCGACGCTTGAAGCTCGGTGATTGAAGCTGGAAAACTCTTAAACGCTCCATAAGGGTGTTATCATCCGCAGCAAAAAATTCGAGCATCGAAGTCCGTTAGCCGAGCTTCGATACGAGCCTCGCCAACGACAAACTATTAAGGGAGTGGTAAAGTGACTAACGCTGAAAAATTGAAAATCCCCAGACAGAAAATGCCGGGGCAGGATCCTAAAGAACGCATCAAAAATTTTAAGGAGGTTCCTTTTGGTTATACCCCGGAGATGGCTACCACCGAGGCTAAAAGATGCCTTCAGTGCAAAAAAGCTCTCTGCATGGGGGGGTGCCCGGTGGAGGTAGATATTCCAGCGTTTGTCCGAATGATCGCCGAAGGGGATTTCATCGGTGCAGCCAAAGAGTTAAAAAAGAACAATAGCCTTCCGGCTATCTGCGGAAGAGTCTGCCCCCAGGAAGACCAGTGCGAGAAGGTTTGCGTTCTGGCGAAAAAATATCAACCGGTGGCTATAGGAAATTTAGAGAGATTCGCCGCAGACTATGAAAGAAAACAGGGGGAGGTTGAGATTCCAGAGATTGCTCCTCCTACCGGAAAAAGGGTGGCCATCGTGGGAGCGGGTCCCGCTGGCTTGACAGTTGCGGGTGATTTGATCAAATTGGGTCATCAGGTAACGATCTTCGAGGCGTTGCACAAAGCAGGCGGGGTTTTAGTTTATGGCATTCCTGAATTTAGACTTCCCAAAAAGATAGTTCAAGCTGAGGTGAATTTTCTTATAAAATTGGGGGTAGAGGTCAAAACCAGTCAGGTAATTGGAAAACTCCACACCATAGATGAATTGTTCGAGCAAGGTTATCATGCCATCTTCATCGGAACGGGAGCTGGGCTTCCCAATTTCATGAACATCCCTGGAGAAAATCTCAATGGAATTTATTCGGCAAACGAATATTTAACCCGATCCAATCTGATGAAGGCTTATGATTTTCCGGAATACGATACCCCTATCTTCTCGGGAAAGAATGTTGCGGTCTTGGGTGGGGGAAACACCGCCATGGATTCAGTCAGAACCGCCTTGAGATTGGGCGCGCAGAATGGTTACATAGCTTATCGAAGATCAAAAACGGAGATGCCCGCACGAATAGAGGAGATCCACCATGCCGAAGAGGAGGGGGTAGAGTTTCATTTCCTAACCACTCCCATCAAATATGTTGGGAATCAAGATGGATGGGTGACGGGCATGGAGTGCCTAAGAATGGAGTTAGGGGAGCCGGACGCTTCTGGTCGAAGGCGTCCTGTTCCGGTGGAAGGCTCCAATTTCATCATGGAAGTCGACACCGTGGTGGTGGCTGTCGGGAATAGCTCCAATCCCTTGGTGCCCCAGACCACCACCGGTTTGGAGGTGAATAAGTGGGGAAATATCATCGCCGATCCTGAAACCGGTCAGACCTCCCGAAAAGGGGTGTGGGCTGGTGGGGACATAGTCACCGGCGGAGCTACGGTGATATTAGCCGCCGGCGCAGGCAAAAAAGCGGCGCGGGATATTGATAAGTATCTAAAATCTCTGTGAGGGTCTTTTCATTGTAGTGAGAATGTCCCTCTCTTATAGCTTCTAAATCAAACCTCGCCTTTGGCGGGGTTGATTTTTACTTGACTAAAGTGGACTGTTCATTTTATTATTCGTATAGATTCATTTTGAATGAGAAATTGGAAAATCAAGCAAGTATCTTCCATCGGGATGAGAGAATCATATCGTCATATTTTTGAATTTTTTTTGAATTTTCAGGATAAATTTTGTGTATATAATATAAATGACCGTGGAGGTAAATGATAAATCTTTGGTATGGGAGTTAATTAAGTGATAATCTTTTGGAGGAAATGATGGCAGAAAAAGAAGATCTTTTGGCGGTTGAGAAGTTAAACGAAGCTCGGAATAAGATAAAAAAAGAGATAAAGAAAGTGATCATCGGACAGGATCGGGTGATCGATGAGCTTTTGGTTGCTCTTTTATCGAATGGTCACTGTCTTTTAATCGGGGTGCCAGGTCTGGCAAAAACATTGATGATTTCCACCATCGCCCAGATACTGGATTTGAAATTTCATCGAATTCAGTTCACTCCGGATCTGATGCCTTCAGACATCACCGGCACGGAGATAATCGAGGAGAACGTCTCCACTGGAGAGAGGACCTTTAAATTCGTAAAAGGTCCGGTCTTCGCCAATATCGTTTTGGCGGATGAGATAAACCGCACTCCTCCCAAAACCCAATCCGCTCTTTTGCAGGCGATGCAGGAACACGAGGTGACCACCGGGGGGGAAACATATAAATTGGCAGAGCCTTTCTTCGTCTTAGCCACCCAGAACCCGATTGAGCTGGAGGGAACTTATCCTCTTCCAGAGGCGCAACTGGACAGGTTCATGTTCAATATCTATGTGGACTATCCTTCAGAGGAGGAGGAGAATTTAATTGTCAAATCCACCACCAGCGCTTATAGCTGGGATTTAGAAAAGCTGATGGGAGCAGAGGAAATAATAAGATTACAGCAGTTAGCCCGGAGGGTGCCGGCTTCGGATCATGTGATTAACTATGCGGTTAGGCTTGCCCGCTCTACCCGCCCGAATGAAAACAACTCATTTCCCTACATCAAAAATTGGGTCAGCTGGGGTGCTGGACCGAGGGCGTCTCAATATATGATCTTGGGGTCAAAGACTAAAGCGATTTTGGATGGCAGATATACCCCTTCATGTGAAGATGTGAAATCGGTCGTAAAGCCGGTGCTTCGCCATAGAATCGTCACCTCCTTCAATGCTGAGGCGGATGGAGTAGGAACTCTGGATATAATTGAGAAATTGTTGCAAGATGTTAAAGAAGAGTAGTTTTTGATGCTCGTTTGTCGGTGGCGAGGCTGGTATGGTTCGACTACGCTCACCATAAATCGAAGCTCGAGGTTCGGTGATCGAAGCTGGAAAACTCTTAAACGCTCCCTGTGGATGTTATCATCCACAGTGGAAAATTCGGGGATGATAACATCCCCGAAGAGCAAAATATAGTCTCATGCCACACAAGAGAGAGGTTTCGATGAAGCGGGGGAACGTTTTCAGAAGTTTTCTGATTTTCTTTTTATTCTTTGGATTTTTAACGTGTGCTAATAAGGAAAAACAGGCGGAGAAGCACTTCAAGCAAGGGTTCGGGTATCAGGATAAGGGTGATTTGGACAAAGCCATCGAGGAATACAAAAAGGCGGCCGAACTTAATCCAAACCACCTGCAAGCTCATATGAACTTAGGAACAGTATATATCGAACAGAAAAAATACGACCAAGCTATTGAGGAATTCAATACGGTGGTTAAGATCAATTACTATTACGGGAAAGCCCATTACAATCTGGGGTATGTTTATCTTTTAAAAGGCGAAAAGGAAAAAGCCCAAGAGGAGTTGAAAATTTTGAAAATGATGGGGTCTGGACTGGCAGATAGGCTGGAAGAAAGAATGGGTAAGGAGTGAGAACAAGTTTGAAGGTTAGAAGGAAGGTTAGCAGGTTTGAAGGTTAGCGCGTAGGCAAGCTCACATGAGTGCATACGCACCTTTATGGCTTGTCCGCAGTATATTGAGATCAGCCAAGGCATGAAACCTTGGCTACGCGGTTTTTGCAAAGGATACGGAATTTCTAACATCGAGTCTCGAATATCGAGCTTCGATTTATGGTGAGCGTAGTCGAACCTTACGAGCTTCGCCAACGACAAACGATAGCTGTTTTAAATAAGATGCCTGAAGATTATCGCAGATTCTTAAAGCCGGACGTGGTCTCCAAGCTCTCCGGGATGGAGATAAAGGCAAGATTGGTGGTGGAGGGGTTTATCGCCGGTCTGCATAAAAGCCCCTATCATGGGTTCTCGGTAGAGTTTGCTGAGCACAGACAATATATGCCCGGCGATTCTTTGAAAAACGTGGATTGGAAAGTCTACGCCAAAACTGATCGGTTCTTCATAAAGGAATTCGAAGAAGAGACCAACCTCAAAGCTTATATTTTGTTGGATACTTCCGGCTCCATGGGATACAGCTCCAATGGAATAAACAAGCTTGAATATAGCTCCTATCTTTCCGCCGCCTTATCTTATCTGATGTTGAAACAGAGGGATGCAGTGGGACTGGTCACATTTGACGAAAACATAAAAAAATATATTCCCCCAAAATCTGCTTTAAAAAGTCATCTACATGTTCTTTTGGAGGAGTTGGACAGGATAGAACCGTCCCAAACCACCAATGTGAGCTCCGCTCTGCACCGAATGGCTGAGAGAATAAAAAGAAGAGGGCTTATCATCTTAATCTCTGATCTTTTTGACGATCCAGACAAGGTGATCAACGGATTGAAACATTTCAGGCACAAAAAGCATGAAGTGATCGTCTTTCACGTATTGGATCCAAAAGAGAGAACATTTTCCTTTCCGGAGTTAGCCATATTCAAGGATTTGGAGACGAATGAGGAGCTAATGACCTCTCCCTGGCAGATAAGGAAGGAGTATACCGAAAGGGTTAAAGCTCTGGTGAATAAATATACCTTGGAGTGTCGCGGAAGCATGATTGATTATGTTCTTCTGGATACCTCGATTCCTTTCGATTATGCGCTTTATTCATATTTGAGCAAAAGGCAAAGGCTGTGGTAAGTTAGCAAGTTGGCAAGTTAGAAAGTTAGAAAGTTAACAAGTTAGCAAGTTAGAAAAAAGATAAAACCATGGAAAAGAAATTATTAATCGGTGCACACATGTCCATCTCCGGGGGGGTTTTCAATGCCATTCTCTCAGGTGAAGAGTTGGGATGCACCACCATCCAGATATTTACCAAAAATAATAATCAGTGGAAAGCCAAAGAACTTACTTCAGCTGAGGTGGATAAGTTTTTCGAACATCAAAAAAGAACCGGGATATCTCCGATTGTGGGGCATAATGGGTATTTGATAAACTTAGCCTCGCCCAAAGACGATATTTTTGCGTTGTCCAAAGAATCCATGTTGGTCGAACTTCAAAGAGCAGAGAAGCTTTCTTTACCCTATTTGGTGATGCATCCCGGTTCACATTTGGGCACTGGGGAGAAAGAGGGGATAAAAAAAATCGCTGGAGCAATAAATTGGCTTCATCAGAAGACCCCAGGATATAAGGTGACAATTTGTCTGGAGACCACAGCTGGTCAAGGGAGCAATTTGGGATATAAGTTCGAACAATTAGCCCAGATCATCGATCTGGTAAAAGAAAACCAAAGATTAGGAGTCTGTTACGATACCTGTCACACCTTCGCGGCAGGATACGACATAAGGACAAAAAAAGCTTACGAAGGCACGTTTAAAGAATTTGACAAAGTGATCGGGCTTGCGAGGCTTAAGGTTATTCATCTAAACGACGCGATAAAGGACTTAGGATCTCGTGTGGACCGACATGCTCACATCGGTGAGGGGAAAATCGGCTTGGAGGGGTTCAGACTTTTGATGAATGATAAAAGATGGGAGAAAATACCAAAGATTTTGGAGACACCTAAGGAAGGCGGAACCGCAAAAGATATAAAGAATCTAAGTGTGTTGAGAAGTTTGGTTAAATAAGTCCGGTCAACGGATTCACCGTGAACGGATTCATCCTGAACGGATTCACCGTGAACGGATAGAACGGATTAAGCGGATTTGTCCAGCGACAAAGTTGAAGAGAGTTCTAAAAGATGCTTGAAGAGGATAAATTGGAGTGTTCACCTTTGGTTCGACAAGCTCACCATAAATAGGTGAACCGAAAAAAGTTCCTTGCTTTTCAAGGATTTTAAGGTCAAGCTAAAGCTTGACACTCCAGCAAAACCTTCCCCTTCAGGGTGAAGCCGATTTAACTTCTTCAGAGACCTCTCAAAGAACAGTAGATTTGGATAGATCGGAGGAAGGTCATGAGCGGCAAAAGAAAGAATTGGTTTTTATTATTTTTTTTCTTCATTTCTTTATTTAGCATCGACTTTGTTCACGCTTCGCCGGGGATATTATTAAGGATCGATGTCCAAGAGGGGGTTCCCGAAGATTCCTCCAGTTTTCAGCTCATCGATCAAAGAGAGATAAAACTGGTCATTGGTAAACAAACTGTCTCCTTTCAAGCCAACTTCTCCCTTTCGATCACACCCACCATCATTGCAAAAGAACCCTCTGGTCAAAGCCAAAAGGTAATATTGACTGTAGATCTTATAACTTTAGCCCCGAAAGCTCAGACTATCTTCAAAGAGATTTCTGCGAATAATAACGAGACTCTGTTTTTAGGTGAGGTCCGGACAAAATTGGGGAGAACATATAAGGTCTTTCTTACTCCAAAGATAATTGAGAACTCAAAAGAGGAGTGCGAGTTAGATACCAAAGATGAAGAAGAAGGTTGGGAGGTGCTTCCCAGCTCGCATTTCTTCTTTCGGTATCTGAACAACTCCTTAGCTGATTTCCACTGGCAAAGAATCAAAGGCTATGTGGAGGAGGAATATAGACGCTTCCGGGAAGTCTTTGGCTTTACCCAGCCGGCTATGGATAGAATGGAATACTATCTTGCGCCCTGTCGGGTAAATGAGGTAGTATGGGACAGCCGATTCGATATGGGTCTGGACCCGGTGAAAAATAAAATTTACGTGATCTATAACCTGGACGAAAGATCTCTGGATTCCCCCAATGTAGGTTTTCTTCTCTTTTATAGATTGTGGGGATATGCCCCTCCACTTTTAGCAGAAGGGGTAGGAGGCTACTTTTCCCTTTCCCATCACTTTACCCAAAAATTGATAAGAAACAACCAATTTATTCCTTTGGCAAATTTGAAGGTCACTTTGAATTATCGAAATCAACCCCAGCCAGCAGCCTTCGTGGAAGCTTGTTCATTTGTTAGATTTTTGATCAAAGAATATGGGTTAGACAAATTCAAAGATTTTTACCAGCAGGCTACAGATTTGACCTTTGACCAGGTTTTGGAGAAGGTTTATGGAAAAAGTCTATCCGTTTTAGAAAATGAATGGCTCTCGTTTCTGGATGGATATAAGGACGTTGAAGGTGATTTTCGCCACTTAGCCGCAGTGAAGATGAGTTATAGGCACTTTGATGAAGCCGAAGAAGTATATGAAGATATGTTGGATCTTTTTGGTCGGGACGTGGGTACTCTTCGGAGTTTGGCGTATCTTTTTTATCTCGAAGGTGAATATGATGAGTCGGAGAAATATTATCAGGAGGCTTTAAGCAGAGATTCTTTGAATGCGGAGTATATTTATACCATTGGAAATATCAACTATCTTAAGGGTCGGTATGATGAAGCCAGAAAGCTATATCAGACTGCTTTGCAATTGGACTCAACCTATGTGGAAGTTTACATCAAACTGGGTGAGCTCGACCTTCTGGAGGGGAATCCTTTGCTGGCGCAAGATCATTTCACTAAGGCAGAATCGATGAAAACGAGCAGTCAGGACAAAGTCGATATTTATTTGGGGTTAGGAAAGGTCTTCGAGAAGTTACACAAGCAGGAGGAAGCCCAAGAAAGTTTTAAAAAAGGCTTGAATTTTTCAGAATATTTTCTGTCTGGTTATCAGGAGAATCCACTTCCTTATTTGAAAAGGGGGGAACTGTTTTTCAATTTGGGAGAGATAGATTCAGCCATTAACTATTTTAAAATCGCAGAATTCTTAGAAGATGAGCCGTTGTATCAGGGAAGGGTATTTTTGGCTTTAGGGAACGCATACGAGAAGAAGGGTGATCGAAAAAGAGCTGTAGAATATTATAAGCAGGTGCTTGATTTTCCCACCGGCTTTGAGGAAAAAAGAGAGGCGGAGGAGTTGTTAAAATCAAAATGACGAATGATTGATGACGAATGACGAATTAAAAATTCAAAGAGCAAAATTCAAAAATCTCCAGTTGGTGCAGTTGGACTTTGCTCACCGTCTTGAGCCTGTCCCTTGCTCCCGCTGGATGTTATCATCCAGCGACCACGCAGGCGGATGGTAACATCCGCCTGAGAGCAGATAAACAAAGGAAAACGATAGAACAACGATTAGCTTATGTTCAATTTTCTTAATCCCGTCGTACTTTTTGCAGCGGGAGCGGCGGTCCTGTTTCCCTTGCTGATTCACCTCTTCAACCGGCAGAAGGTGAAGAAGATCTATTTTTCTTCGCTTTTGTTTTTGAGGTCTTTGGAGAAGACCCGAATGAGGCGGGTCAAGATCAAAGAATATTTGCTTTTGATAATAAGGAGCTTAATAATCCTTCTGGTGGTATCTGCCTTTGCCCGACCAGCCATCCGGGGAGGCTTTGCCTCAAAAGTAGGGGCTCGTGCCAAGACCTCCGTGGTGATCCTTTTGGATAACTCCTACAGCATGAGGTATGAAACCAAAGATGGCCCACCTTTTGATTTAGCCAAAAAGAAAGCCCAAAAAATCATCAATCAATTAAAGGAAGGAGATGAAGCCAGCTTGGTCCTCTTTGCTTCAGAGCCTTTCTTGACGAGGGAAAAGCCGACTTATGATTTCAAAAATCTGTTAAGCCAACTGGATGAATCTTTACCTTCTTACCAAGTCACAGACGTCGGTCAGGCATTGAAAAAAGCTTTTGAAATTTTAAAGGACTCCAAGAATTTGAATAAAGATATATATCTGATCACGGATATGGACAGATCCGGCTGGTCCTATGGATCTTGGGGATATTTCACCGATAGCAGTTTTTCCCTTCCGGAGAAAAGAAAAGCCAAACTTTACCTCCTCGATGTCTCGCCAGAGAAGAAAGAAAATTTAGGCATAGAAAAGATAGAGTTCGGCAATCAGCTCATAGAAAAGGGAAGACCTTTTCAGATAAAGGCAACTCTTGCCGATTTTACCCCTCAACCGGTGAAAAGCCTTTTGGTGGGACTTTACCTGGATGGAAGAAGAGTGAGCCAAACGGATATAGATATTGAAAGGGGCGGGAAGGTAACCGTGGAGTTTGTGCAAACCGTCGAAGATGCTGGGATTCACACCGGCTTTTTTGAGATCACCGACGACAACCTTCTGATAGACAACCGCAGATACTTTACCTTTAAAATCCCGGAAAAAATCGAGGTCTTATTAGTGGGGGAACATCAAAGGGATACCTATTATCTTAAATTAGCTTTGAACCCGCAACCGGAAAGCGATGTTCATATGATGGTCTCAGAAGCAGATAGAAACTCCTTAGCCGGAATCGATCTTAACAAATACAAAGTCATAATCTTCTCCAACCTTTCCAGATTGAGCGATGTTGAGTTGACCAACTTGGAGAGGTTTGTCAAAGGAGGAGGAGGGGTTCTATTCATCTTAGGAAGCAATATAGATCCGGAATTTTATACTCAACAAATTCTCAAAAGATTTTTCAATCTCGATTCGGAATTGCCCCTTACCCCCACCAAAAACGTGGGAGGATTTTTCAGTTTTGAAAAAATCGATTGGGATCATCCCATCTTTCAGGTATATCAAAATGTAGTTGGATCCGACCAAAGGGAGGGCTCACCAAAAGAAAGAGATAAACTGCCCCAGATAAAGTTTTCCTCTATTTTTGAGCTACCTCAAAGTAAAAATGTAAAAGTAATATCTCGCTTTAATCTGGGCAAACCAGCTTTAATCGAAAATGATTTGGGTTCAGGCAAGGTCTTGCTTTTCGCCACCTCTTTGGAGGAGGAAGAAAGCGATCTGGTCATCCACCCCTTTTTCGTTCCTTTCGCCAACAGAACCGTAGAGTATTTGGCTTCTGACCTGTCCCAACTGGCTGAAGACTTTTTGGTGGGGTCAAAAATCCAAAGAGAGCTTGATCCAGCCTTGATAGATTCGCTTCGCTCACTACAAGGCGAAAACCAGATCGAATTGTTTGATCCAGAAAATTTAGAGACCTCTCTTTTGCCAATTATCCAAAAGGAAAAGCTAATAGTCAAGATTTTCGACACCGACAAACCAGGCATCTATGAGATCAAGACAAAAGAAGGAGTGGTGGATCGGTTCGCGGTAAACATAGACCCCAAAGACTCCGACC
>Ga0315289_10000562_pt1 | contig 57107 bp, 101 predicted proteins | sample YL17G11_40_MG_FD_203452 | JGI IMG/M metagenome (GOLD analysis project Ga0315289, IMG submission 203452) | Sediment microbial communities from Yellowstone Lake, YNP, Wyoming, USA - YL17G11_40 | ecosystem: Environmental > Aquatic > Freshwater > Lake > Sediment | place: USA: Wyoming | collected...
AATGCTTCGGCTCCACAAAAAGGACAAGGCTTTAATTTTTTCTCCTCAATCTCTTTCATTTTCCCTCCAATGCTTTAATGGCGATGTTTTGCATCTCTGTCGCTTTATTGCTATTCACCACACTTTCTAGGGCCTGCTTTAATTTCTCAATCTCCTTATCCTTAGTTTCGAGAGAGAAAAGAAGTATTTGAATATGCTCATCCGCCCAAAGCTCTCCCTTACCCAATCTCTTCTTAATCTCCTCAATCTCTTTCATTTTAACTCCTTCTCTCTTCTCTCCAATTCTTCTAACAATCGGGATACCAAGACCCTTAGAAAAAATAATGCAGTTTTTCTTTGATAAAATAAATGTATCATTTCAATAAAACTATTCGCTAATTCAAATCCTGCTTGTCCTGCCCTAATGGTCTTAGACTGCTTAGTCTCGCCCATCTCATCCTCCTTCGCTCCCCACTCAATTAACTCCTTAGTTGTCCCTTTGATGATCTTGGTCATTTTGCCTCCTACTCTAAATGTAAACCATGCTTTTCTCCATACCATCCTTCCTCATCTATCCATTTTTTAATCTCTGCCAATTCTTCCCTCAATCTCTTCATTTTTTCCTGTTCCCTTCGACATCCAGCAACATAACCATTTAGAAATGGCCCCCAATAACAACTCTTTTCAGGAGTCTTGCGATCTGTTACAAAAACCTTTCTTGCTTCTTTTTCCCATCTCTCTTGGTCTGTCATCTCAATCCTCCTTTTAGGCGATAGAGGGAAATCCGGTCGATGTCATCCCTCTATTATGGTTTGATATTTTTCAAATTTAAAATTGTTATTCCTGAAATCCTGTCTGTTGCAGGATTATAACGGATCAAAACCGGAATATTCTTTTCATAGCAAATCGCAGGCTCCGCCTTATCAAATGTTAAATAAAGCACATCAGCATGTTCATCATAATCACAAGTTACCCTCATATTTAATCCTTCCCCCCGTACTTGTTTTTCCAATCAGCATAATTTTACGAACTATATTGGGATACCTTTCAATATTGATTCCGACTTTTGCCATCGTTTCAAAGACATTGATCCCACAGGCTTCAGGGATCTCCAAAATTGTATCTCCATGCTTATAAACAGCAAGAGCTTTTTTATTAAGTTTACTCCTTACTCCGTTCTGCCAATATAAAGGATTTCTGCATTGCCGATCTGTCCATAGTGGATGGAGTTGTTTCATCTTTTTTTTATGACCGACCAAATCAAATTCTTCGATTACTGCATACCAATGAGTCCACACTTTAGAGCTATCAAGAAAATCGAAATATGTTGCAGGGCAGGCCGGAAAGTTTGGACAACCCTTCGGATGACCAGGATATGGCAGTTTACACCACATTCCATCTCTCGCCCTTAAGTCGTAAACCACTTTAGTAAGTTTAATCGCTTCTTCGACTTTATCGTGACCAAATAAATCTTTCATTTCACCGCCTGAATCCGTATATCTCTTGTTATATGGATTCATATTCACTTCCATCGGCCCAGTATCCAAGTTCCATCGCCAGCAGTTCACAGATACAGACAAACGCTGGCTGTCCACATTCACAAATCGGATCGGGTTCGTCATCTTGTTCCATTGCTCTGGTATTTTCATCAAACTGAGCTTTTAGTAATTCTTCTTTTGAGGGCCAGCGATTAAGCATAATAAAACCTCCATATAACCAATCAATCCAGCGGATCGCTATGCTCCCGCTGATTTCTACGTTATGCGAAAAGATATTCTTCCATCAATGCCCTTTCTTCGGCATTGTATCCACCTGGATATTCCCCTGTTTGTTCAAAATACTGGAGATCTCTTTGAAGCGTTGGTGAATCTATTTTTTCACACAATTCTTGATAATTCATGCTATCACCTCCTTCACATAACAAATTACTCAAGCCGACCGTGGATAGTCAGTTGCTATTCCATCCACAGTAGACAGCGGCTTAGTTCAGTCGTTATATTTCCGCTTCCCAATTTGCTCTCTTTTTAATTTCCTCCTCGATTAATGGAAGAATCTTTTTGAGTTCTGCTATTCTTTGTTCAAAATGGGCAAGTAATCCATTGCCATCAATTAAAGCCTTTCTCCAGCCATCTAAGGTAAGATATCCATATTGATCTCTGGGCCAATGCCAACTATAATGCCACGATGAATCAATGATATTTGATAATTCATACTCTAAATCCATTTCATCCTCCTGAAGTAGAAATATAACCAATCACTCAAGATAAATCCCATCGCCTGAATATCCCCTTATCAGGGCAAAATGGTTTGTTAATCAATGGTTAGACGGAATAACAAAAATCCCAACAAATTTCTTTGTGCCCAATAACTTCGCATTTATTTCTATGAAAAATATAGACACCTTCTGTTGAAGTTTGAGCTTGCCAAATAAAAGAGTAAAATAACATAAATCCTCCGTCTAACAAATCACTCAAGAAAATCCTTTCAACTTCTTCGTCTCTGTTTAGCATATCAACTCCTTTCGCCGCTGCGTAGTTCAAGCGTTGTAAGGCTTACTTTTCCAGTCTCTGTTTTCGTGCTTCTAAGTCGGTGCCTGTCATTTTCTACCTCCATAAATTTGATTAAAACTTTTCCCTTCCTCCTCACAGAGAGGGCAACTTGGAGCCCAATCTCTTCTCCCTGGCTGTCCCCTCCACATTTGGAGTTGCCAGATTAGACCACAGCAAGACCATTCCATAAAGCAGAATCGATAGTAGGAGTTCATTCTTCTATCGCTTCCCCTGCAACACCTGTGATAGGTCGATTTCGATAGAAGTCTCGTTCTTCCCAAGTCTTAGAGAGACATTGAGCGTGCTGTTGTTTAAATTCATCAACTAAGACAACGACTTTGTCAGTTGATTCCGCAAATGGATCACCTTCAACATTGAGAGTTGCTCCACAAACGCAATGATATGAAATTTTCATCTGGATTCACCTCCTTTCCTTTATTTAATCTGACCAAATATTTGATTGATCCTTGCCATCATCCCCCCTCAAGTTTCTTCTTACTCTCCAACCACCATACATCATCAATCTCTACCCCAACTGCCAACCTGTCTAATTGTTTACAGGCAAGGGTGAAAGTCCCTCCCCCAAGAAAGGGATCAATCCCTCTCTCCTTCACTTGTGAGCAATTCTCAATCAGTTTCTTAATGATGGTAAGAGGCTTCTCTGTTGGATGAACCTTTGTCTGCCCTGAAAGGATTGGATGCTCAAACGTTGAGAGTGCCTGAATGGTAGAAAGGGGACGAGGTGGATACCCCTTACTACAATAAAAGATTGGCTCATAATTGACAGGATAGGAGATGTGAGGTCTAAGGTTGAGAGCATTGTTCTTGATCCATAGGAGGGGAGTTGGGCATACCCAGAACCCAACTTCTTCTAACAATGCTCTCACCTCAGTATAACGAGCAATGGCAAAGAAAACATAGCAGTGTGATCCCTGTACCAACACCCTATACACCTCCCTCATAACTGGTTTGATTACATTCTCCAATACCTTCTTCTCATCATTAAATTCCATCCCCTGCCTAACCTCCCCTCTGTTTGGGAAGGTCTCCTGCATATCATGAATCCCAATCCCATAAGGAGGGTCGGTGATGCAGAAGTTGAAACTCTCATCTGGAAACTTTGGCAGTTCAATGAGGGAGTCTCCTTTAATGATCTGAATAGGTTCCTCCCCACTTTCCAACCTTGCCTCAGCAAATATCCCTGCAATGTCCCTCATAAACCCCAACTCAAACCCAACCTTCATTGCTCTTATTGCAGCTTCCTTCGTCTCTTTCTTTCCCAACTCTGGGTCGAGTCTGAGAGCCTTTGCAAGTTGGAGATGCTCTCTGATCGTCCCAAGCCCCTCACCAAGGAGTTCAGCAGTATCCTGTGTCCTCCATCCTCCAGACTTCTTCCCTGTCCATGTGATGTTACCAATTCGCTCTCTTGTCGTTCCGAATTTTTCTTGATAGAGTTCATGAAGTTGAAGCTCTCCTTCAACCTTTTCCTGCCAGGTTAAGTCTTCTCTGTGGATGTTCTCATAGATCTCAATAGCAAGTCTCTGCCAAAGATCAAGGTTTTCTTTGAGAATATACTCTTTCTCAGTTAATTCTTCTTTACCAATCTCTTTGAGTGCTCGAAGTCGTCTTTCACCAACAAGAAGATATATTCCATCATCTCTCTTTTCAAGAATTAATGGTTCAATGAGACCAACCTCTTTAATCGAATTAATCAACTCTTGATGTTTCTTCTCATCAAAGGTCTTTCGTCTGCGATCTGGGTCGATGATGATGTCTGAGATCTTAATTTTGTCTGTCACGCTTGGCCCCTCCTTTAGGTTCAACCTTTGCTGGAGGTGTTTGAGGAGGAGTGGTTTGCTTAAAGAGATCCCACTTAGCAATCTCATTGATCATAGTTTGCTGGCAGGCATTAAAGAGGGTTTGTTTTCTTAACTCTTTCTCATTCTTTGGCATGATGAGATTGATGTGGGTGTCAATGGTTTCTGTAATCATCTGTTTCTGCTTTCCAATAGTAATGCCACCAACGAAGCCAGCAGAGACACCAGAAATAAAAATACAAATAATCCAGATAAGAAGATGATAACTTAATTCAGTTTTCTTTGGTGTTTGTTCTTCACTCATCTTACCCTCCTATCCTACTAATAAATTTTAATGCCTCAATTGATGTTACAATCTCGATTCCATTCTCCAAAGCAAATTTACACTCTGTGATTGCTCCCTCACTTTCACCAGCTAAGAGAAATAAAACATCACAACAGCTAAGCCATTTAAGATCCATCTTCATCCAGAACTCTTTTGGATGATGATGAAAAAGATGCCAGAAATGAAAGAGATGTGGAACGAATGGAATATGCCCAAGGTTGGCGATTTTATCTGCAACTTCAATCACCCTCTTGACATTACAGGCAACATCCCCTTTTGTGTAAGGACCAGTAATATAGACTTTCATGCTACTACCCCTCCTGGATTATTCCCACCTTTAATTGGTCTCACATTACTGAGATCCCTTGCAGGAACTATCCCTGTTGTAGCTTGGATGTAAAGGTTGATAAGACTTTCATCTTTTACATCATACATTAGATGTCTTAAAGCAGGGTTGAGCTGCTCAATCTTATCAGGGGTTCCTACGAGAGCTTTAAGCCCCATCACTTCTCTCCCCTGAGAATCTTGACCTGAAATTACAACTCTTGGTTTCTGTAAAATCTCATCTTCATACTGCCCAATAAGGATAAGACCACCGATGAAGATTATTTTAAGTTCCATTATAGGATTAACCTCCTTCCAATCTGCTATTGTTAGAGCAACTGCTTCATCCCAAATTTTTCTTCTTCTGGCATCACCCATCTTATCCTTCTTTCCGAATCCAAAAAGCTGGGTATAGAGTTTTACCATCTCCAATATAGTGTGTTACAAAATCAAGGGAAACATGCTGTCCTAAAAACCTTACAGATAACCATTGCATTACCCCAGTTTCCTCAATGGTCTCTGGATGGAGAATAACACAGCCAGGCGTAATGGAATCAATTTTCATCTCAACCTCCTTTATAATAAAATTGAGAGACCAACAGAGAGAGCTAAATTGTTTACAGAATGCCTTCTGGAATCTCTACACCAGCCTTCTTGAGAGTCTCTGCGAGTCTTGCTTGCAGTTCTGGCGTGAGCTTCCCAGTAGCCTTTGCAGCGATGATCATCTTTCCAATTGACAGAGCACCTGTAGCAGGTTTTCTCAACTTATTGATTGCATTTGTCTTCCACTGGGCATTGAAAACTGCAAGAGCCTCCTTCTCTCCCCCAGCGAGTTTCTGGCAATCTGCCCAGGTGTCTGCTTGCTTGCATGTTCCTTTCTGATCTGGTTGCCCCTTACTCTTGGCAACGATCTGTTCGTCTTTCATAGAGTTAGTTCCTCCTTTAAATGCTGAAGTTACGTTGAAAGTTAAAGTGGTCTCTCTGTTAATCTCTCTCAAGTTAAGGCTGTCTCGTTGAAGGATTCGAACCTTCTTTGCTATGGCAGTAGTCCTGATGCAGCTCTCCATAGTCTCGTTGCCTCAAGTGTTTTCACCAGAACACCACACGAGACAGTAATTTATACTGAGTATAGGTCGAACTTCGACCTTAGCTGACCATTCCTCCTCCACCTCTCTTCTTTGTAATAATTCTGACACGATTGTCCTTGATGGGTTCAGGATCATTCTCTGTTCCCTTTCGGGTTACCTGATCAACCTTTACCACCAATGGTCTCCCCTGAAATACCTCCTTATCAGGAAGCTGTGTTCCTTGGATCTGCATCCCCGTTCCACTGATTATATTGACGATGGTGAATGTGGCTGTATAATCCCACTGTTTGGTATCAGGATCAATCCACGGTAGTTGTGCATATACGAACAGATTGCGATTCCCCTTTACTTCAAGGTCAGGTCTGTTTATGATCCTTAAGGTAAATTTCCACTGAGGTCTTCCTGACTGTTGGACAGGTGAATCATCAACCTTATCAATCACCGTTTCATAGGTTCCATCAGGAACCAACGGTGGCCTTGCTAACTTCTCCAAATCTTCAAACCCTATTCCGATGTCTATTGGGCACATATTCTCTTTCCTCCTTTTCTCTTTCAGATTTTTCAAACTCATCTTTCTCCTCAGCCCTCAACTGCCCTGATGATTTCCCATCCATTCTGATGATGGGAGCACCACAGGGACATTTGTTTCTTACAATGGTTGAGGGTGCTGGGAAGTGTCCATTGCTGCACTCAAACTCACTCACAAGGTCACCTCCTTTCTCATCTCAGCTTCTCCATCTCCCCTTTGATGTGTCTCTCTTCCTTCCTTAAGCTCTCCAACTTCTTCTCCTCCTCCTCGATTGCATCCTGATAGCCTTCAAGGAGCTTCTGCCAATATTCTAAGGCTTCTGTTCTCTTCATCCTTCCTCACCTCCCTTCACTCACAGGACATTTGACCTCTGTAAATCTCTGCAAAGTTTGGTTTGATCTTGATTGGCAGGTCATCAAACGATCTCTGCCTGATGATCTTCAAGAACATCTGCGGAGAAGTCTCAAACCAATATTCCTTCTTCCCTGTCATCGTTGACACTGAAACATAGTAGATGTCATCGATCATACTTAATACGATCCCAGGAAGTTTCTTCCCATAGAGTAAGATGGTCTCCTGAATCTTCCCAACAATCTCATCCTTCTCTGACTCAACATGGGTAGTAAGGATGAAATCAAAAGGGATGTGACAGCAGACATCTACAATCTCTCTGATCTTCTCAATAGCCAACCCATAAGTATATTGGCTGGTTCCTTTCCCTGTATGTCCTGCAAGGTTGACCTCTCCGTGTAAAACATACCATTGTAACCCAGTAAGGGAATCCGCTGCAAAGTGGCACACCCCTCTCTCCTTATACGCTGCCACCTTACTTTCCATATCATTAATGTCCTGTGCAAAATCAAAGAAGATTTTAGAATCAAAAGAGGTAAGCATTCCAACGTTGAGAGGGGTTGCATATTCAGAGTAGTCAATAACCAAAATCTCATCCTTCTTCAAGATGTCATCCTTCTGTGCAAACCACTCTCTGGATGTTTTGTAATGTTTAAGCTTCTTCGGTCTCCTTCCAACTTTCTGTGCTTTGAGTAAGGCATCTCCTTCCCTCTCTAAACATTTCCAACCCCCAGAGTCAAAATTGAAATCTATTAGACCTCCTGATAATGTCTCAAAACTTGTGGTTTTGCCACCTCCTGGCTCACCAATCAGAACTATATTTTTTTTACTCATCTTTTTACCTCCCAATGTCTTGATAGATCAGCAAGAACATGAGCTACCGCATCTGTGATTCTTTCAAGAGCAATTGTAGTAGCAGGGATGTACTGACTGATTATTTTGTAAGCATCATTTACTGCTTTAAGTTTTACCATCTCTTGCTCTGCTATAAATGCTTGTGTTTTTAAATAAGCAATTTGATCCTCTAACTGTTTAATTGTCTTTTTCATTTCTCTCCTCCTTTCTTCTTATCTGATCGCCAATGTGCAGATCCCCAAGGTCTTTCCTTTGGTCTGTTTGAGTATGACATGAGGGGTATCTTGGTTATGATCTTAAACGCACCCATCCTACAGTTTGGGCATTGGCATACTGTTTCTGTTGATGATGTAACTTCTTCAAATTGATGATGACAACTTTCACATTCCCAATCATAGAGGGGCATCTTCCAACTCCTCTCCTGGTATCTCTGATGGATCTGCTTTTAATGGTTCTAAGATCATTTCCATTTTTGTTAAGGCATCTTTCCAGTTAGTTGTGGAGACCGAGATTCTTGGATCTATATAAATCCAACATTCAGTCTCTATTTTTCCAGATGAATATTCTACCAGTTCGTATCTGATTGCATGATACTTTCCTTTTGCTAACTTCTTTAACTCATCCTTTGCCTCTTTAAATGTCATTTGCTTTCTCCTTTCTTCCTTCCCTCCTTATGGATCACCGTCAACTCATGGGAGTCTGTCCAATAAACTGATTTCTTTTTCCCTGTTGGTTCATGAGCAAGAAAGTCTTTAGTGAGAAATTCCTTGATCATTCTTGCAAGGGTCGTCTTAAAATCACCTTCAAACTTGATGATCGTTCTTAGGTATTTCATCTCTTTCTCCTTCCTAACTAAGAAAAGGCTTCTCTGAGTTGGGATCTTTGAATTCAAACCTTCCTTCCATCACCTTTCCCTCTTCCAATCCCAATGACCGTCTCAACTCCTCTGCAAACTCATCGAGGGTATTCTTTTGTTTTGGCTGCACTAACATCCATCCCTTCCTCACCCCCAGTGACCCAAAGATATGATGGTTGATCGCAACCAGATTCCACCAGAGATCCCAGAGCATTATTATCGATGGGCATGATGATGCCAACACCTTCGTACAATTCTTATCTGTTGGGATGAGTTGGTAGAGGAATCTCTCTTCCTCACTGAGGGTATCTCCCAGAATGACATCCCCAGTTTGCATCTCATGCCCTGGTTCAGATGGATGTGCCATGACATCCTTTATACATTCCTCCCCAATGAAGGTAGTAACGAGATCGATCCACATCTCTCTACGTCTCTTGGTCATATCAGTCATCTTGTACCTCCACAATCTTTTGATCATCTGGGTGCTGAACAATCAGATTCCCCTTGGTCTGTTGTGCCCCCATTAAGAGAGCAGCCCCAAACAGTTGCCATTCTCCAACATCCATGATTAGAGTTCCTGTTAGTTTAAGATGATCTTCATCCTCACCTATAAAGACTCTTGTATGGATGTGAGGACCTCTTCTTTCATCCCTTAATTTAATTATCATTCATCCTCCTCCTTCTCCTCCCCCACTCCAACGTAGGGCACCCATGCCTTTACCTCATAAATCCCTGCTGCCAGGAGAGGTTGCAATATGCTCTCTGGATCTTGTGCAAGGCAAAGGTCGAGATACTGACATTTCCCCCTGTATGCTGTACAATAGTGAGGACTATGTTTCACCCATATGTTGCGAGAGGTAGAATCCTCAATCTGATGAATTGTCTGCAACACTTCCTTCTTCCACTGTTCCAATTCGATTGGTGACCGAGAGGTTGGCATCCTGACAAAAGTCTCTCTCTGTTTCTTTGCATACACCAGCTTTCCTGACTTTCCCATAACCTTTGGCACCGATTTATCAATCTCTTCATCCGTAGCATACACCCCAATCCCATTGATCATATATCCCAGGATATTCTCATAGACTTGATTGAGATAGTAGATGTACCCAGTGATCTGATTGTTTGGTTTAACGAGTAGGCGGTGAAGGGAAGAGGTAGTCTTATGATCAAATCCATAAACCCCTTTTGGGTTTGCCCATTCAACAACTAAATCTAATCTAACAGTATAAAGGTACTCTCCAATCTCACAGGCACCACCAACTTCTGGATCAATTACGTTAAAAGGCTCATGACGATATCTAAGAAAGTAGTTTGAAAGTATCTCCAACCCTTTCCCAACCGTTCTCTTCTCATCCATATCATGTTTGTAGTTGTTGGTGAATATCTCAAGAGCTTCTACAATAGCTTGGTCGGTCATCCCTTCCTTATAGTAATGTTCCAGTGATTGATGGATGCAAGAGCCAAAGTCAGCTGCGACCTTAATATCACCTGCTTTGATGATCTGTTTAGCTATTCGATAGTGGTAGTATTCCTCGCAGTTACGGTAGCAGTCAAGAGCATAATTATCCCAGGTCTTTGATTCTAACCCAATAGCAACTTGATTCATTCTTCCTCCTTATAATTATTGACAGCCTTAACAATAAATTCAGCATCTTCTTCTGAGAGGATAGCACCAGTCTCATCTGATCCAATAACAGTAATTGGGTTATCTTTACTTCCTGCACTTACAAATTGATCACAGTATTCTCCATGAAACAGTTCGTAATCATACTGGCATTCTGGTGGTCCTGGATGATGCATCTCATGTGATTTGATATGACATCTACCTTCCCAACTTCCAATAAACCAAGGTAGTGGTGTATGTTTCATCTTTCCTCCTCTGCCAACCATCCCTCTTTCATCTTTCCATAAAGTTCTTCAATCTCTTTTTTAAACTCTGAAGTTGTTTCCTTATCAGCTTCACCCTCATGCCATTCAAATTCATGAGCACCACAAAGAGGGCAGTATTTAGAGTCATCCTCCATAGTTAATCTTCCTTTCCTTCTGCCAGACCTGCCTCCGATAATATATTAAACATCTCCTCCAGTGTCTCTTTACTGCGACCTTTCAGCAACGCATCAAGAGACTTCTTCTTTCTCTTTGGCTGTGCAAATACGATTTGTCTCTGTTCATTAACCACCTGAATAAGGAGGGATGGGAGAAGTTTCTCCTGTTCATCTGCGAGTTTGACACAGTCTGAAAGAGGAAGCTTCTCCCACTGTTTGGGAGGGGCATCTAACTTCTTTGCGATCACCTCTTTCTCACCCACCTCTTTCACAACATAGAGAAGGTCTGCGAGAGGGGTGATGAGAAAGATGAGACATCCTTTTTTAAGTTCCTGATTCACTAACCAATTCCCTTACATCTTTCTGTTTAATTGTAACCAACGCACCACAATTTCCCCCAACCCACCTTTCATCCTCAACTTCAATCTCTCCTTCAAGATTGAGGCAGGAGCATGGTCTAATGAATTCCAACTGTGAATCTTTCAAGGTCATAAAGATTGTTGAACATTCTGAGCATCTAAAATTAACCAAAAAGTGATTGCTCATCTCTAAGATGACTTCCTGTAAGGTCATTTTGGAGTCTCCTCCAACCCAATCTCCCCCAGATTTTTGATCTCTCTTGCTACTGCTATTCGACCAAAGAAATCATCACCTGTAGCAACAACATCTTTAAATTGGACCTTTATACAAACAAGACTATATTTGGTAGATTCTTCTGAACTATTCATTTGAAGCCATCTAAGGATTGGTTCCTTATTTAAAGCACAGTGGAATCCTGTTGTATATTTATCCCCCCTACCAATTGTTTCATTTGATTGATCTTTAATCCAACAGTCTTTTAGATATTCTACCATCCATTGTCTATGCGTGCAATCCCAGCAGAAATATCTTCTCTTCTCTCCTTCACCCTTTACTGCTACCAACTTATAACCAATGTCAGTATTAATAGATGGAGTTGGATCAACCTTATCTAAGCACATAATAATCTCCTTTCCTTGAGATATTTATTTAGGATTCCCCTTCTGACTGGTGGTTGGTTTCCTCTGCAGAATGGTCTTCATCATTGTCCCTTTCATCTCTCCTGTTGTAATTACATAATAGAGAACAGCTTTCCCATCATACCTTATCCTTAACTTTTTAAGGGCAAGGTCATAATCACCTGGTTGAATTCTCACCTTCTTTGGTTTATCCATCTATCTCAGCCTCCTTAACTGCTTCAATTATCGCTTGATTTCCATCACTATCTGGATAAGCAATACCAAGATTGTATCCATGATCCTCTGATGCCCAGATCCAAACCCCTTTGCACCCAGAAGGAATGATCGTAATAACCACCCCTGCTGGTCCATCAGTCTGGGTGTATGCTGTGATCTTTTTCAGTTTCATTTCCCCTCCATCCTGTGACAAGTGTGTTACAACCATATGGAACCTTAGATTGGATTGCATACTCACCTGCAACCAATCTATAGGTCGAAGTGTGACCTTTACTCAGCAAAACAGACCTGAGAGGAATGTGAAGAGTGACGCTGAGATTGATTACCACCGTACAATAATCATTCTCGTATGGTCTTTAATCTTGTCATCCCTCTCAGATCAAAGTAGGATAATAAATGATAAAGTCCGCCATTTATAACTTTAATATTAACATGGACTTATTCCTTTTGTCAAGAAAAAAATGTGTAAGATTTCCCTTTAATTTCAATAAGTTAAAAGGTTTTTTAAGAATGATAACTTTAGCCATTTCCTTTTATTAATGTTTTAAAAATTCAACAATCTTTGGCTCTAACAAAAGATGCCCTTTTTCTGCATTACATTGATGGCAACAAGAAATTAGATTCTCTTCTGTTGAAGTTCCTCCTTTGCTAAGAGGAATGATGTGATCAACAATAAGGGAAACATTTGGATCTGTATGTGGTGACTTTCCACAATAATGACATCGGAATCCATCGCTTGCAAAAATTAAAAAAGTAGGAATGAAACCATCTCTAACTTTTTTAGTTGCCTTTTCTGCACATTTGGGTGAGCAATATTTACGAGATTTTGAATTAGATAAAAATTGTTTTTTACAAATTGGACAAATAGGTATAATATCCAATGGAATCATGGCTTCTTTTTCTATTTCAAATGTAACACTTGTATAATCTCTTTTTGACATCTTTATATCTCCCTCTTATAATCACATCCTAAGATCAACGTATCCTCATCTTCAATCTCTTCACAAGGATGATCTCTACAAGAAAGACAAAACTCTTGTTTTACTTCAGTTTTCATTTCCTTTTGTTTCCTTCCTTACCACCTTACTCACCCTCTTAAACCAGTTGAGTGAGTTAAATCTCCCTCCCTGAGTATAAGCAGAGAGAAACTTCTGACACCAGAAATGTGAGCTGTAATAGGTGTAATCAACCCCTCCAACCTTGACCTTAATCAGATTGGGATATTCATAACTTATCAAAGAGAGTTGTTTCATATTCACCTCCCAAGAATCCAGATGAGGGCAAATGCAACTGTCAACCCAACACAAAACCAAGTCGTTCTCTCAACTACTTTAAACATTATGATTCACCTCCTCTCCTTTCTCAAATGGGATCAGAAGAAAGCAAAGGATGCACAGCCATCCTCTGATTGAGACAATCATACTCTGTCTCCCTTTACACTTAGGATTGGGACAGTCTTTAAAGCGATCCATCTTTGATCTCCTCTCCTTCCTCCAAGAATCTAAAATCTGAATTGCAAGTAGTATTTCTTGCAGAACAGATCGGGCAAAGCACACTTAACATTTGAACAGCCTCAAATTTCGATATAACATTAAGGGATGCTTGTCGGTGAATAAAAAGATATAGTAAAGTAAATCTTTTTTCATAGGGTAAAAGCATTTTTCTGGTTGACATATTAACCTCCTTTCAATTTTAATCACAGTAAATACAACATTCTGCTATCCCTTCATCCCAAATTATGTATCTTGCTTCCACCCATTGATGACATCTGGGACACCTGATTAAACCTGCAATCATATTTTTAACATCAGTGATGTGACCCATCTCTCCTCCTCCTCACCACCTTCTCACTCACCTTCTCCACAGGTCTCCAAGGTTTGAGAGGTTCGATGGTGACTTCTATTGTAACTCTCTCTTTCTTCTCTGTCAGTATCAATGACGCTGTATAAAGGTCTTCATGTTGGTACTTCCATCCGATGGTTTTGGGTTTCATCTTATCCTTTCTCTTCATCATTATTATATAAATCTATTACTGTTGCAATCGCTTCCATTATAAGGTCTGGATCAGGTGCAGCAGGATAAGTTGAATCTAAATAGTTCTGAGCAATATCTCGAATTCTTCTAAAATAATCATCGATTGACATTAATCTCACCCCCCAACCAATCTGCTTTTTCATCTTACCTCCTACTTAACAGAGACAACAACCCCATCCTTCATCTCAACCTGTGCGTACCATGTGTGAGGTGCTGGATAGTGTAGACCTTCCACAAATTCTCTTCCATTTTCTTGTGGCTGTCCTAATCCTGGAGCATAAAGTCTAACTTTATCTCCTTTTTGGACAGCCTCTTTAAGAGCCTTCTTGGTCTTGAAATTGGTTTCTGTATACATGATTTCACCCCCCCTTCCATCCTATCCTTTTTGGTTTCATCTTAACTTCCTCAATCTGGAAGCCTTTCTGCTCTTCCATTGGTGAATCTATAATTAACTGTCTCCTCTGATGGAAGCACCTTTGTCTCCTTCACTGCCATCCACCTTGAGGAGAGATCGTTCCCATAATCCTCTGCCTCTTTCTCTGTCTCAAAACAGAGTGCATTAGAGATAAATTCGGTGTCACCTGCTGTCTTAACTCCAAGTTTGAATCCCATCTTTCTCCCTCCTTTCTTATTTTCTGTAAAGGTTCAACCCTAAATGGATGTCTGAATGATCTGGGATTGAAACATTCCCTGCTGTGGTTGCGATGATTGCTGACTTCCCTGATTTTGAACGATCAAATTCCTTTGTCAGATTGATAGTAATGATAAGATTCTCACTCCCATCATTCTCCTTAACTACAACCAGATTGATGTTCTGCATACTATCTCACCCCCCTTCCATCATCTGTTTTAATTCTTCTTGTAACTCTATTGGCAAACTCTCCCAAAACTTCTCTTTTTTTGTTTGTTTCTTTCCCTTACCCTTAGATTGTCTCCTTGTCGAAGGATCTGCCTTCCATCCTCTCACCCCTGCCCCTCTTGTATCTACAAGGATGTGTGCAAATGAGCATTTGGGATACGGCCAGTCCCATCTGCAGTATTCACATCCCTGTCTTGGATAGTAAGCACATTCATATAATAACTTCTTATCAACTTTGTGACCATGACGTTGAAACTCTTTGATGTAAGGTAAACGGGTGGAGATGTGAGGGGGTGGGCCAGAGATGGTATGGTCTTTCATCTGTGTCTCCTAATTTGTAAGAGTTAATGTAACTTCAATTCCAAGCTCCTTTGCAAGTAAGGGAGCTAACTCTTCCCTATCTTTCTGCGTGAGATTTTTAAGTTCTGCGATAAATTGACCTAACTTTTGATCTGGAAGTAACTCAAAATACTTTTTATAAGCAACAGCAAAGGATATTTTGTCTGTCATCTTATTCACCACCTTTCCTAACTGGCTTATTTTTCCATCTTGACACCTTAAATATAGCATAAAGAAAAAGGAATGTCAAGAAAAAAATGCATTGAAAATGCCTATACTTTCAAAGACTTAGAAGATTTCCGAAAATAGTCAAAATTGTCTTAAAAAGGAAACAATTTACTCCGATCCTTCATTTACAATCTCAAATGGATCTTTCTCTGGGATGTAGACTTTACTCTCAGCCTTCTCTTCTGCTCTAAGGAAATCTCCCCACTCTTCTTTCTTCTTTTCTGGTACGAGTTTTATTGGTGCTTCTTTTTGTGGGGACAAATACCATTGTTTTAAACTTGAATTTGTTGCTCTAAGAAAAGGATCATCTTTATCAAAAGGTTTCTTAATAACCTTTTTATCTATCGGTGATTTCATCCATCCAATCTCTATTTCAAATCCTATCATTTGTAAGAGAAGAAAACTTTCTCTTTGTTGTTTAGATAATCTGCCATTTGCATACTTTGCTTCAATCAATTTAACTCTTCCACCTTTACAGGCAATAAAATCTGGCCAAGCTATCTTAAACACCTGCCATCCCTCTTTTTCATACTGACCTTTGATTAATCTCTCACTTGCTGTTAGCATATGATCCTCCTTCTTAACTTCTTTGACTTTTAAATTGTGTAATATTATTAACTACTTATACCTTATAGCACACTTTCTTATATTTGTCAAGTGTTTTCTTTCTTAATAATTTCAATGACTTATACGTCGCCTACTTCATACTTATCATCTCCCGCCTTCTTCCCTTATCCCCTCCCTACCCTTTAGGTCACTTTTCGACCTATACTCACCCTCTCCTCCTCTGATCCTTCCTTTGATCTTTCTCTCTTCCTCTTCTTTCTCTTATATATATAAATAATATATATGATAGTAAGAGAGGTAAGAGAAGTAAGAAGAAGAAGGAAGGGAAGAGAAAGTAACTAAAAAGGGAGTGAATTGTAAGTCATTGATATCATTAAAGGAAGTAGATTTCCTTAATATTAAGAAAAAGATGGTAACTTATAACATATTGAAAGTATTAAGGAAAGTGAAAAGTAAAGAAGTTAACATAACTCATCCCTTCTCTCACCTGATTTCCCCTTGCAATCTTACCTGTTGGAAGAAGAGGGGATGAAAGCTGATACAAGGTGACAAAAATTGGCTCAAGTTTGTGAAAAGAAAAACTTATCTCATCCCAAAAAAAGACTTGACAAGCATTTTAGAATGTGATACATTGAAAGCATAATTGAATAGCGCAGACATTGAAAATTTCTTGTATGAGAAATGAAACATTCAAAGTCTGGCCAAAACACAAATTCTAAAATGAAAGGAAAGGAAAATGGAAAAAGCAAAAACCGGAGTTAAAATTGAATTGGAAGATGGTAAGGCTATTGACATCAGCCACCTAACCCTTGACTTTCTTGCTAAGGGACTTCCAAAATTCAAATTGGATGGAAAGGAAAAAGAAGGCAAGTTTACAAGTCTAAGTCTTAAACGAGGACTTATCAAAGACACTCCCACAGAGTACGTCGAGCGGAGAGTGTTTAAAAATGCGGACACAGATGTCGTAGTCTATGACTTGCCTCTTCCTTTAACTATTGCACAAGCAACAGCCATGTATGGCGAGTCTGACGTGCTTGATGCAATATGGACAGCCAAACGGATCAAGACCGACGCAAGCAAGGCAGGGAAAGGGCAAGCCGATCCCATAGTCTCCCTTGTCCGCAAGGCACAAAAGGGAGAGACATTAACCGTACCAGAAAAGCAACTGCTTGCAAAGTGGTACGCTGGGATGACAAAAGTGAAGTAAACAAGAAGTTTAATATATTAAACTGGGAAGCAATTAACATTCTTGCTTCCCTTTTTTTATTCCCATTCTCCTCTGTTGTATCTTTCAAACATCCTATCTGCTACTTGCACTCCCAAACATACCTCTATAGTACCAAGGTGGCAAGTTTAGGGGCGAAAAAACAGAAACAGACCTCATCCATAAATTTTTTGGCCTATGACCTGTGATGTAAGAATGGCTAACCTTAGCTATTTTGTGATAGAAAGTGATAAGGTTTACACTCTTTCTTCGCCTCCCCCCTTCCCTATCCCCTTCTTTCTAAAAATAACACTTGACAAGTGCCTTTATTATGTTATAGTGGGGGTAGAAAAGGGAGAGGTCTAAACATTCATGCCTTCAAACGAACTGCAAAAGTTGACTCCGAGACATAGAGAGATGATGCTTAGGTTGCTGAGAGGAGAGAAGGATAAGACGATCTATGAGGATATGGGAATCTCTCAAAATCGCTTCTCTATCATCAAGCACTCCCCCCTCTTTCAGATTGAATTGAATAAGATGATGGCAAAGAGAGAGGAGAAGCTTTACAGTATTCAAGATAACTTTCTCGATGCGGCTGAGTTAGGAGTGAAGTTTCAGAAGGAGGTGTTAGAGTCACAGCCAGGGACTCATACAATTGAGCAGAAGCTGAAAGCTGCAACAACAATGACGGTGCTTGCATCTCGCCTCCTTCGACCAGGACAGCCATCAAATGGGAATGGTGATTTAAATGAAAGTGGGCTGAGCTACGAAGAGAGATTGAAAAGAGTGACGATTGAGGAAAGTATTAGGACTGTGACTCACCCTCAACCTCAGGAGATTGATCCTATTGAGATTGATACCTTACTCGCAGGAGACTATCCTCCTTCCTCTGAGTTAGAATTAGGGAATGAAGAAGATATCCTTTTTGGAGAGAGTGAAGTGGAAGATGACATCTTCAACCCACCTGTTAAAATTGAAGAAACTCTCGCTCGAGCAGGAGGAGAGAAAACTTGATCGACATCACCAGATTGAAATATTTTGATTATTATGCCCCCAACCTACTCAAGATCAAAACTGAGAGAAGGCAGGTCGTCCCTTTCATCTTCAACCCAATCCAACAAAAATTACATAAGGTCTGGGAGTGGCAACTCCGTACTACAGGGATGGTTAGGATTGACATCCTTAAAGCAAGACGAGAAGGGCTTTCAACTTATGTTGAGGGAAGACTTTTTCATCAAACAGTTACAATTCCCAATACAGGAGCTTTCATCATCACCCATGATAAACCTTCCCTCTCTAAAATTTTTGACATGAGTAAATTATTCTGGAAAGAACTTCCTCCTGCCTTTCGCCCGATGAAAAAATATTCAAATAAGACAGAATTAGTTTTCGAGAATCCAAATGAAAAAGCTGGTTTTATTAATCCAGGATTACGATCAGCAATTGAAGTATTCTCAGCAAATACTGTTACAGCCTCTCGAAGTGGTGGTTATGCAATTGGACACAATTCTGAAGTTGCATTTTGGGAAAATGCTGAGATCCTTATTACTTCAACAGTCCCTTCCATTCAAGACCTCCCTGGCACCATTATTGTAAATGAAACGACAGGAAATGGTCGATCTGGTTACTTCTATGAACACTGGCAGAAAGCAAAACTCTCCCTTAAATCTCAAAGAAAACTCTCTAAATTTTATCCCATCTTCTTTTCCTGGTTGGAATTTCCTGATTATTTAACTCCTTTCCAAAATGTTAATGATAGGCTAACCTTCATCGCTACGATGGATGAGGAAGAGAAATACATCCAACAAAAATTCAAAGCAACTCTTGAACAGTTAAACTGGAGAAGAGGAAAGATCCTTGATTTTTGTTCAATTGTTGAAACAGATGCTACTGAGAAGTTTCACCAAGAGTACCCTTGTGATGATGAGGAAGCATTCATCGCTAAGGGGACTCCTTATTTCTCGAAGAAGAAGCTTTTAGAGCTTAGAAATAGATGTAGTGAACCAAAGGAAAGAGGAGACATTTCTGGGGTAGGGTTTGTGGAGAATGAAGATGGTCCCCTTTCTATCTGGGAACGTCCAGTAAAGGAGTTTGAATATGTGATTCCAGCAGATGTTGGGGAAGGGTTAGAGGGAGGAGACCCTTCAACAATTCAAGTCCTTAAAGTCCCAAAAACCAACCCTCTTATTGAACAAGTTGCTGAATGGAAAGGGTGGATCGACCCTGTCCAATTTGGTGGTAAGTTGGTTGAAATGGCGAAATGGTATAATGATGCAATGATCGTCCCAGAAACAAACAATCATGGTTTTACCACCCTGAATGAGATCAAACAGATTTATTGGAACATTTACAGATGGCAATATTTTGACAGATACAAACATTATGAGACTGAAAAGTTAGGATGGCAAACCAGCATTGCAACCAAGCCCCTTTTATGTAGTTATACAGCCTCATGTCTCAATGCAGACATCCTTATCATTCACTCTCAATCTCTCATCGATGAGATGCTTTCCTTTGTCAGAAACCTTACAAACAGTGGTGAAGCAGATTACAACTGTCATGATGACCTGGTGATGGCTTATATGATTGGGGTGTTTACACTGGCACACACCCATCAATCAGGAAGTCTCCTTCAGCAACTGGGAAAGTTTCAAGAGGAACAGATTCAAGAACTTTCCAGTCAGGAGAATATTGATAAGGTGATTGAGAGGATGAAAAGGAATGATCCAACTAAGAGGGATATGGATTTAATAAGTGGAAGGGTGTTTGATGATGATGGAATGGTCGAGAGTGGAGATAGAAGTTGGTTGAATTATTAAAGTTGGAATAGGTCGAAAAGCGACCTAAACTCAGAAAGGAAAGGAGATCGATTATGAAACAGAAAGAAACTATTCTTCCCAGTGAGGTTATTGAAAGCTTAGAGGAGAGAATGCAGGAGTCATCAAGCTCACCCTCCTCGCAACCACAGACAGCTTCTGGCCCTGAACCCTTTAACCCAATCAATGACTCCTATTCAGGGTCTCTTGATGATGCTGCATCTCTCCTCCTTCGTCAGCTTGTCCCATCTGTGAGGGATTATGCTTTTGAACTGGCAGACATCACCCTTAAAATTCCCAGATGGCAGTTGGTGTTGGGATCTGTCCTCTCCCAATATAGCAGTGGCAACCTGCAAGCACCTGAGATTGATCCAAGCTGGAGACAGATCGAGGTGGTAAGTGGATCATCAATCTGTGGAAAAGGTACTCTTGATGGATGTAAAAGACCTTTCACACCTCAGAGATATGGAGAAATGTTTTGTTCTCCTGATTGTGGGAATAAGGCGAGGAAGAGACAGATTGATGAGATCAATCAGAAGAAGGCTGATGAGCTTAAGTTAAGAAGAAGGATTGAAGCAATAGAAAAAGGAGAGACTGTTACAGCATGATGACTTTTCTCTTATTCCTTTCTCTTTATTCAGCTATCCTTTCCACCATCTTATTCATTCGATGGATGAGATTGCTGATTATAAGAGGAAAGATTAGGAAACAACTTAGAATTCCTGATCTTCTTCCTCAAAATCCAAATCTTACTCATAATACTCTTCTTACCCCATTTGGGCAAGCAATCAAGGATATTGAAGAGGAGTTAGATGGTGAGGTGGTGAGGGGATTTGAGATTGAGATGGAGAGAGAGGAAGGAGAAGGGATTGAAGAAACTGTTGAGGAAAGAGAATGGCAGGAAGAAGAAAAGATCCGACAGCAGAGGAAGGGAAGAGGTAAGTAATGGCTCTATCTGAACAAGAGACTAAACTCAGTCGCTACCTTGACTCTCTCTATGTAGAAGGAGCAGCAAGCAGAGCTGTTGCCAGTAAGAACTGGGAGAATGCAATCAAGGTGATCAAAGGAGAGACCTGGCCAAGTAAGAGACCAAAGTATAAGATCAGTGCTGTTATGAACTTCCTTGGACAGATTGTAGAAAGGAAAGCAGCTCTCCTTACAGATAGCAGACCAACCATCTCTGTCACTTCTCGTAAGGCTAAGGATGACCCCATCTGTGACCTTCTTCAAAAGACGATTGGAGGTATCCTTGAGGAGAAGAACTTTGAGCAAAAGATCACCGAGTTTGTCATGCTTGAGGAATACTTTGGGTTCGCCCTTTTTAATACTTGCTTTGATCAGAACCTTGATTATGGAAAAGGGGATATTGATTTGGTGGTGATCGATCCTCGTTGCTTCATCTTCGATCCCTTTGTCACGAGAAGCTGGAACCTTCAGCACGGAGAATATTGTTGTTTAGAGACGGTAAGGCCGACAGAGCTTCTCTGTGAAACTTACAAAGAGAGAAGGGATGATATCAAAGCAGACATCTCAACAGGCACAACAAAACCCGACTCTCTTGTGCATAAGCTTAGACAACTCTTCCAATTTGATAAGGATTCTCCCAATCAGAAAACTTCTGTAATCCCACGCTCAATCGTAAGGGATTGGTGGGTGAGAGATCGTACTACAAAGAAGGGTGAAGGATTAGCCTTCCCAAATTGGAGACATATCCTCATCGCTGGCGGTGTTCCTGTTGCTGATGGAGTCAACCCTTATCTCGATGGCAACCTCCCCTTCGATGGAATGGAATGGGGATTTAATGTTGATTCAGCATATGGAACAAATGAGATTGATCAGCTTGAAAATCCTCAGGTTATGTTCAACAAGGTGCTGGCTTCGATCCTTGAGAATGCCATCCTGATGAGTAATGGGATTTGGATTGGAGATAGGGATGCTCTTACAGAAGAAGGTTGGAGGAAGCTGAGTAATGAACCTGGAAGTCATGTAAGGGTGAGACCAGGTAAGCAGTTGAGAAGAGATGCTCCTCCTTCACTTCCTACTTACATCATGTCAGCTGCAGAGATGATGATCAATGGATTGGAGAAACTCTCAGGAATTACGGAGGTGACAGAGGGGAGACGACCTGGGCAGGTTTGTGTTGATCCGCAGACGGAATGTCTGACAAAGAGAGGCTGGAAAAAGTATAATGAACTTTTAGAAAAAGATGAAATCTATTGCTTTGATCAAAGAACAGAAGTTGGAATGTGGTCTCCTTTGATTGGCCTGGCTATTTATGACTGGGATGATGAGATGTATTCTGTTAAAACGGACAGGATGGATTGCCTTGTCACTCCTAATCATGGATGGTGTGTTGGAAATACTTCTGTTCCAGGGTATGTCCGTGTGGAGATGAAAGATATTCATACAGGTCATTTTATTCCAAATAAAGTAAGGTTAGTAGATGATGCTGTCCTTCCAAAACTCCATGATGCCTTTGTTGAGTTAGTTGGGTGGATTGTTACAGAAGGTTGTTTCAATATTGGAATAAGAAAAGAAAATGGAAAGTTAAGATATCGAGTTATTATTTCACAATCGAGAAAGAGCAATGAGGATAATTGTAAACGTATTTATAGGTGTTTAAAACAGGCGCCATTTAATTTTTCTATGTATGAGGATAAGCGAGGGAGTGGTGTTATTGACTTTACTATCCACGGTGAACCTGCAAGGTTATTGATGGAATGGCTTCCTGAAAAAAAATTAACTTATAATCTCATCAATCTCCTCTCAGTCTCTCAACTTGAACTTCTCTATGATACTATGTTGAGAGGTGATGGTTCTCGGTTTGATCCAACCAATGTAAAGTCTCAGGATATTTATTTTTCTTCGGATGTGGAATTAAGTAATCAGTTTCAGATGATAGCTACATTACTTGGTAAGGCTACAAATCAGAGAGAAGGAAAGGCTGATCTACGAGTGGAATCTCATAAGAAATCTTACTATGGCATTATTAATAAAGTAAGTTGTCGAAGAGAAGATCAAAATAAATGGCGGACTCTTTTAAAACACCGAGAGATACAACACTATCAAGGAAAGGTTTGGTGCCCTCAAACCTTAACTGGGACATGGATTGCAAGAAGAAATGGTATCACCTACCTCACTGGAAATACCTCAGGTGTTGCCATTGAGAGCCTTGCGATCATGGCCCAGACCACTATTAGGTTGAAAGCAAGACAGATTGAATCCCTCATTCAAAGGATTGGTCAGAAACTCATTCCTCGCATCTTTGCTTATTATACTGAAAATAGAATATTCAATCTGGTTGGGGAAAAGGGAGGATTTCAACAATATATTTTTGATAGAGAGGTAATTAGGCAGGCAGTTAAAGCTGATAGTCGAGGATTGGGAATATTTCAAGATTATCAGTTTAGGGTTGTCCCTGCCTCCTCCCTTGCAATGACCAAATGGCAGAAAGGGTTGATTGCAACTCAGCTATTCCAGATGGGAGCGATTGATCAAGAAGCCCTTCTCGAGGCAATTGAATTTCAACAGAGAGAGGAGATTATGGAGAGGATGGAATCTAAGAGCCAGATGATCCCAATGGAGGCAATTGTAGCAGCCCTTCAGGGTGACCCAAACAGTCAAAATGTCATGCAGCGAATTGCTCAGGTGATGCAGAAGCTTCAAGGGAAGGGAAAGCAAGGTGGTGGTAAGGGAGCACCAGCAAAGCTTCCTTCAAACTTACTCAGAGGGGTTCACAGGGAAACTGGGCTCCAAGAACCTCAGATTGGGAAATAGGAGATGTGATGATGAGAAATGGATTTGAGATTAAAATTTCAGAATCTGAATTTAAGGCAAAACCTCAAGGGGAACAAAATTGGATTCTTTTTCAAGGTGTGAGTTTGATTCGAGCTTGTGTAAACGACATTGATGAAAAAGGATGTGAATATGCGAGGAAGCGGAAAAAAGCTGGCATGTTAAAATTGGCCTCAGCAATTAGTGGTGGTGCTGTATTTGCCCTTGGTGTAATTTATCTTGTGTATCAATTAATTTATAAATAGATGAAAAGAAGGAGGTGATAAGAGATGCCAAAGAAAGGTGGAAAGACAAGAAAGCCTGGTGGGAAGAAAGGGGTGATTGCCTAACTTGATGAAAGGTGAAAGATGAAAGCAAAGGAGGTGTAAAAATGCCAAGAGATGAAAGGGGTGAAGGATTGCCTCCTCCTTTGAGAGGAGCAAGAACCTCCCCTGATATGCGAGAGGATGCTGGTGGTAGAGGTGGTGGTGGGGCTTATGGTAAGTTAGGGCAACTCGCAGGGATGGGGATGGAATCAGATACTGGAGGAGAGGAACAAGCAGCTCAGTTGGTAATATCAGCGGCCCAGCAACTCATGCAAGCAGCTCAACTCCATCCACAAATTCGACCCATGATTGAAAGGGCGTTAGCGGTGTTGAAGAGTGGTGTGGATGAGATGAGCGGAGGTGCAGGAGCAGGTGTTGGGGGAGAGGAAGAGATGGGTGGCTTATCTGAAGAGCCAGAAAAGAAACCCAAAAAGCGAAAGAGGATGCGACCTCCAACAGCCGAGGCACTAGAAGATGAATCAATGGGAGCAGGAGTGGGTTATTAAGATCACAACTAACCCTCCCTCTTCTCTAAACCCCAACCCTTACTTAGATACAGAGGGAAAGGCGAGAGGAACAAAGGAGACAACCATGATAAAAGAAAATTTTAATTGGAACCCATTTACACTTCTCGGTGAAACGCCATCTGGTCTACGTTTCAAAACCGAGTTTGGCGAGGGCGATCCAGACTTCGCAACCAAGGAAGATCTGGAAATCATCAATGCAAACCCACAACTTCTCAAAGCATATAAAGCAGTCATCTCTGGAGCAAACAAAAAGTTCCAGGAACGTGCTGAGAATGAAAAGAAACTCTTGAAAACAATCGAATCCCTCCAATCACAAGTTGGTGAATTGGATGGGGGATTGCAGGAGTGGGAGAACATGTACAGCCAGCATAAAGATGCTATTGATGCTGCAGTGATCAGCCGAACCAACCCAGACCTAACTAAAGGGAAGGGAAAAGGTGGGGAAGGAGATGAAGGAATGTGGGAGAAAAAATTCAACCAACTTGTTCAAAATATCAACCAAGTGGGGACTCAGATTGAGAAGAGACTTATTCATCAAGGAAGAATGCTTTCCCTTTCAATGCAACTGAATGACCTTTATAGGAAGAATCCTCAAATGGATGGTGAGAAGGTTTTGGACGCTGCTTTGAAGGGTGGAGAGACAGATCTCACTCGTGCTTATAATGATGTCTACCATGATGAGATCCTCAACAAAGAGGTGGAGACACGACTAACACCAAGATTGGAGGAAGAGCTTCAGAAACGTCAGACTCAAGTTGAAACTGGTTCTGGAGCAACTCCACTCAAATTTGAAATCCCAAAAGAGACCCCAAAAACTTGGGTTGATGCTGGACAAGAGTTTCTTAAAGAGAGAGCTGCAGAGGCAGCCAAGCCTTAACCTTTAACTTTGATGGTTAATAAAGCAGAGGCATAAACCTTGAAAGCAACCTTTTTAGAAACGAGAACTCTAAGAAGGAGGAAATAAAATGGCTTTAACTTATGATGATTTGGATGCTGCTGTTAAGAAAAAGTATCTTCCAAAGGCTATTGAGCAGATCTTTATAGGTAATGCTATCTTGACAAAACTCTTAGCCAAGAGTCAAGTTGTCTTTGATAGTGGATCAAAGATTGCTCAGCCTGTCATTTATGGAAAGCTGGCAAGCGGTTCTTACTCAGGAATGGATACTTTTGATATTGGTTACAAGAAGATTGCAACCTTGGCTGAGTGGAATTGGAAGAACCATCAACTCTTAAATTAGAGGATAGTGGCATGATTGATCTTGACTATGCTTATATTGCTGGATTTTTTGATGGAGAAGGAAGTATCTTGATTGCTAAGAGTGATCGATCTAAATTCAGACCAAATCCATCTCCTCTGTGGAGTTTAAGGATCACCATTTCAAATCAGCATCTTCCTGTACTTCAGTTGATGCATCAAGAGTTTGGTGGTGGTATGTATTCACAGACATCTGGAAAGAGTGGTGTTTATAGATTGATCCTTCAGAACAATCAAGCTGAGAATTTTCTCCGAAAAATTCAGTCTTACGTTAAGGTTAAAAATGATCAAGTAGAGTTGGCTCTTGCTTTTCAGGATCTCCGAAAGGGACGATCCTCACGAGTTCGATTAAGTGAAGATGAGAAGACTCTATATGATTCAATCATGTTTGTGATGAGAAACCTTAATCATAAACTCAGTCAAGACTTTCTTGAAAAACTGGGTGAATTCAGGGAAGGTCCGACTCATACCGTAAGGATGAAGGATAACCCTGAGCCAAGCTCCTTGAATGGTAAATATGTAGAGGAGAAGGTGCAGAGACTAACGCTTGAGGAACCTACCAATAACAGCGACACGAGTGCCCAGCCCGTAAGGGATGAGATAGTCCGACCTTCATAGTAATATGAAGATGCTTTGGATAAAGAGCCAAAGCGGTAACAAAGTGTATGTCAATGTCACCATCGCTGGTGACGATCTTGCTAAAACAGAAGGTGATGAGAAGATCATTGGTCTCCTTCAGGTTAGGATGGAAAATGCTACCCTCACCGCACATGATGACTTCGTGACCATGTTTGTTGGTGATGGGACAGGGAACTCATCTAAGGACTTCGATGGTGCTCTTAATGGATCTGATGATGGTACCATCTACGATTCCTATGGTGGAATCTCCAGAGCGAGTAATGTCTGGTGGAAGGGTTATGTGAACTCAACAGGTGGAGCAGCCACCCTTGACCTTATCAACCAAACCATCGGATCGACTACGATTGCTCAGAAGAAATGTGATCTTGCTTTCACCACACAGTCAATCTATGATAAGCTCTGGGCAAGGGTCCAACCTCAACAGAGATTTCTTGATAGTAAGAGCAAGCTTGCTGAGGTTGGTTTTACAGGGATTAATTTTAATGGTCATATGGAGATCATCGTTGATAACCATATCCCTTCAGGTTACATGCTCGGTTTCAATACTGATTACTGGAAGTTGGTTCTCAATAGGAAGAGAAATTTCTATTGGACTGCGGAGAAGAACCCTGTTGATGCTGATGCCTTAATGAATTAGGGCCATGATGAGGAAACTTATCAATGAATAACACTGCTATATGCGAGGAACTCCTTAAACCTTCAGATACCCAGAATGGTAAAAATTCTGAAGCTGGGACAATTCGCAGGGAAGATATCCAATTAGAGTTAGATCTTGCTTGGCTTGCAGGTTTAATTGATGGAGAAGGTTGCTTAACTACTCATTTTTGGAATGATAAGAAAGCTCCTACCAGACCTAAAACTCTTATTTGCTCTTTGGTTGTTTCAAACTCAAATAAATTGGCTTTGGAAAAAGCACAGCAAATTTACGAATCTATTGGTGTAAAAAGCCATCTTATTATGGGTAAGAGAGAGAACAGAAAGTTCTGGGTTGGTAGTTTATCTATCCGAGGGAATTATAATTTATCAACAATTATTCCTCGGTTGCTTCCTTATTTGGTAATAAAGAAGGATCAAGCAATCTCTCTATTGGCGATTGTGTATAGAAAAGTAACACTTGGAGAAAAGACGAATGGTAAAAGAGGCTTATCTCTTACCTATGATGAATTTATTCTAACACAAATAAAAAAGCTGCATGAACTAAAGCAAGAAGGAAGATATGATATCCCCTCAACGACTATACGCAGTGCCCTTTTAGATGTGGAAGGTGATGATATAGTCTGCTCTGCATAGTAATATGCAGTTAACAAAAGGATGTCAGACAGATGTTAACGATGGGAAATCTCATTTGCATCCAACCAAGAACCAGTTTTATCCTTTCAGGGTTAACATAAAGTGGAGAATGTCCCCAGGGCGCTTTTCCTTTCCTCCCTGGCCTCCACCAGTCAAGCACCCCTGACTGGTAAAAGAAGAGGGGTGCAACATTTCAACTCCGCCTTCTGAGACAACAGAGGGATGAGGTTGATCAAAACCAAAGGAGGTAAATCAAATGGCAGGCGAACAAGTTAGGACGATGAGAAGTCGGTTTGTGATTCCTAAACAATCAATCTATGAGGAATCATCGGTAGCACTTCACTCTCTCGGAGATTGTTGTGCACTCCCAGGTGGGAGAATCTTTGCTTACTGCAAAAATGGTGCAGTAGCTTTGACAGATGGATTGGTGGTTCAGGGAGCAGTTCCTATTCCTCTCCACCTTAACCAGACGGTTGCTGCTACAGCAGCAATTGGTGCGACGAGGGTATCTCTTACCCCTGGAGCAACAGGAGCCGCTGCAAACTATTACGCAGAAGGATATCTTCACTTTAACGAGGCAGCACCAGAAGGAACCTATTATAAGGTGAAATCCCATCTTGCAATCACTGCGAGTACTGCTTTTTGGGTTAACCTTTATGATCCTCTTTGGAAGGCTGCAACAATCACGACAAGTTATTGGACTCTTACTAAAGAGCCTCATGACTGTGTGGTTGTCCTACCATCTACAGGTACACCAACATCAAAAATCATTGGAGTCCCCATCATTGATGTTACTGCCAGTTATTACTTCTGGGCTCAGATCGCTGGCCCCTGTGCGGTGTTAGGACAGGGAACATTAGTTGTAGGAAACAGTGTTGGTCCTGGTGGTACTGCTGCAGGTTCGGTTGGTCCAAAAACTGCTTACACAGCACCAACCATTGGTGAGGTGATTCAGGTTAACGCTTCGACAGAGTTTTCTCTCATCTTCTTAAAAATTTCAGCATAAAGGAGGTGCAGACATGGCTGGTGCATATGCAGGAACATCAACGATTATTTTCAATACGGTGATGGGGAATAAGAAGGTAGCACTGTTGAAGGTGGATATTACCAACTACTACTCAACAGGAATCCCTACAGTCAAAGCAAGTGCAGGGATAGGTGTGGCTGAGGCTGTAATTGTCTTCTTTACAGGATTGTCAGATGAGGCTGAAAACCCATCTGTAGGAACCTATATCCCTTCAACCGACATTGTGTATCTTTACAATAAAGCAGGGGGCTCTATTGCAAACGATACTGATCTCAACTCAGACGCCATCCTGATCTATCTTCTGGTGATCGGGGTGTAAACAGAATTGAAAAAAGGAGGATTAAAAAATGGCATCTACAAATAGGGTAAGTCGAGAAAAACCACAAGCACTCGCTGACGCTATTGAGGCCTCAAACCGTGGGAACAGATATGGTGAAAATTATGTTCAGATGTTTCATGGGAAGAAGCACAACCTGGCAGATGAGGGATCGTACTTTGTTGCAACGAACCCTACCCTAAACACTGCGATTGCTTTAACAACCAGCATCACAACCTGGGCAGATTCAGGAGCAACCTCTTCTTCAGCACTCTTCATGAAGAATAGTGAGTTGAGAACAAACGCTTCTGCAAAAAGAGTCTATTTTGATTATATCAAGATGACTTGCGTTGGTGCTCCAACTTCTGCAACAGAATGGCAGTATGCGATTCATACCGATGATGCTGCTGCAAGATACACATCTGGAGGAACAGCACTCGTTCCGATCAACCCTAATGCAGATAGCAGTGTTGTTTCCATTGTAACAGGATATTTTGGAGCAGTTGTAACTGCTGCAGCGACTAACAGAAGGTTGGTGTCAAGAGGGATGATTCGACCATCCATTCCTGTTGTTCGTGATGAATTTATCATTGTCAGTGGTCCGATTGAACTGGGTGGCAGCTATGGAGCAGCAGCTGGCGTCCTGTCAAGGATTGTAGTTCCGACACCTCCAATCATCATTGGCCCACAGCAACAGATGGTTCTCAGTCTGTGGGGAGTGGCATGTGCTGCAGCTTCCACCTGGGAGTTTGAATTATGCTGGTGGGAGAGATAAACAACAAATCCCATCTCAAAGTTAACTGAGGTGAACCACCACCAACATGGGGATGGGCTTATAAGGATGGCAGGATGTGGCCTTCCACCAGTAATGGTGGAAAGTCCTGTCAATCCAATTTTATTTTGGTGAGTATGGGTAATGGATAAACTAATCATGATTGGTCTTCCCTCAAGTGGCTCAATCAAAGATGGAACCGTTGAAGGAATCTTTAATGCTCAGAGGGAGGGATTTCCCTGGCCAACTATCCTTAAAACGATGACTGGTCCTTACATTGATCACAATCAGATGAAGTTGGTTGAACTTGCGAGAGAACTTAAAGCAACTCATCTGATGCTTATTGAAACAGATAATGTTTTTCCTCCTTGGGGAATTGAACAATTGGTAGAATCTGATAAGATGGTAGTGGGAGCGAACTATAATTTCAAGACTTTAACACCTCCAGGTTGTAAGGAGGTGGGGGTTGCTCCCCTTATTAAACTTTGGGATGAGAATGGTGATCCGAGAAATATTACTATGGAGGAACTTCCAGATTTTTTGTCTCCTGTATATTCCATCCCATTAGGTTTTGCATTGATTGACATGAAGGTGTTTGATCGTATTGAGTTCCCATATTTTATTAACATTTGGAGAGGGAAGGTGTTTACTGAGGCAAGTGTTCATTTTTGTGAGAAAGTGAGAATGGGTGGGATGGAGGTGTGGTGCGATCCCACCGTCAAAGTTGGACATATTGGATCATATGCCTATTAAAGTTCCATATTTAATTGTAACTCCTTTCTATCGTCATTACTCTGCAGGGATACGGATGTTGCATAGGCTTTGTCATTATCTAAGAGAAGAAGGATATGAGGCTTATGTAAACACCGATTGCATAAACTTGGATTGGAATGAGGAAACCTGTTATCCTGAAGATTACCCCCGTTTTGCTAATGAGGGAATTATTATCTGCCCAGAGGTGGTGAAGGGGAATCCCCTCAATGGAAAGATCATTGTTCGTTATATCTTAAATCATCTTGGGTGGTCAGGAGGGGATAAAGAATACCCCACTGAAGATATCCTTTTTACCTGTAATGCTGAGACATTAGGTAAATATGTTCCTGATGGGCATATCCTTTGCATCCCTCTCATCGAAGACTTTTTCAAGGATGAAGGTCTGCCAAGAAAGGGAGGATGCTTCTTTGTAGGAAAGGGTATCTCCGTACCAAGAATCCCTGAGACTGAGGAGATGAAAGAGATCATAGGGATGAATCGAGAGGAAGTTGCGCATACCCTTAAAACTTCTACGATCCTTATCACCTATGATAATTTTTCGCTAATCATTGAAGAGGCAAAGAAATGTGGGTGCCAAGTTAGGATTGTTGGTGAGGAGATCTCAAGAGTTTCTTATGATGAGTATACAAAAGACTTTAATCAACAGTTGGATAATTTTATTCAAATCACCCAATCAGAGGCATTGAAAAGAATGGAGGAGAGAGATGGCAAATCATCCTGAAAGAGATCCAATGTTTATTGATACTGCAGGTGGCCCCTATTCAACAGGAAGGGCTACCAACATCTTTAAAACAGTTGAATGGGTTGGGCCAGAGGCAACTGAGGATCGAGCCTATGCTGTTGATAACCTTGGAGCAGTCATTTGTGATTTCAGATGTGATGTCCCAGGAAAGAATCAGTTTAAGCATTTTGGTGGGAAGGGGCAGGTGTTTGAAGGTCCCTTTACTGTCTCCATCTTGGATAGTGGTTACTTATTGGTTGCAAGAGTCTAAGGGAGGGATGAAAGATGGCACAGAAGATAAAAGAACCTCAAGCAAGATTTGGCTATCGTAAAAATCCTGCTTCTGGAAATTGGGAACCCATTACACCAGATATTGGGAGTGTTGTTGGGGATGGTAGAAAGATTGTGACAACTGCAGGGACTCGTGAACAACTTTCATCTTCTTCCACTTCAACTCTCAATGTTGTAATCCAAGCCGAACTTGATAACACTGGGGTTGTTGTCGTAGGTGGGATTACAGTGGTAGCTGCTCTTGCAACCAGAAGAGGGATTGGGTTGGAGGCAGGAGATAGTATATCGTTAAATGTAAGTGATCTCTCCCTGATTTGGCTGGACAGTATGGTGAGTGGGGATGGTGTAACTTATTTCTGGACAAGACTGTAAGAGGTGAATCATGCGTGATCATGGTGGGGGTTGGATAAGGGTAGGAATTCCTCCAAAGGGAAATCTGTATAAGACAGGACAACTTACTTGTTATACCATTGGAGATGATGGGGACAGACAGACTGGTATTGCTAAGAGGTATCAGATCAATACTACAGGGCAATATGCAGGCACTGTTAATGTTGATGAACCTGAATATGCCGCTGCGACCATTGCCTTTGCTGCTACAACCCCAGGGACGATTACTGACACAGCGAATCTCCTGGCGACATTTCTGACTGGAGATACAATAAGAATTCGTGGATCAGGCCTGAATGATGGTATCTATACCATCTCAACAGGTGGTGTTGCTGGGACAATCAGGACAACTGAGGCGACTGTGGCTGAGGCTGCTGGTGCATACATCACAATCTGTAAGAGGGCAACCCATTCTAGTAATACCGTAATTGATCTCAATTCCAGAAAGAGATTGGAATGGGCCAGATACGTCCAGACTGGCAAGGTCGGGCTTGCCTCAGATGGGAAATTAAATTGGTATGATGCAACAAAATGCTATACGTTGCATCCTGCCGCTGCTGATTTGGCGATGGTTGCAGGGAATATACTGAGGATAGAGGGCAGTGATGAATCCTCTCGATACTTTGCAGGACAGGTTTTGGTCAATAGTGGATTTGCAAGTGCAGTCAACAATTTACCTGGATTAATGGTCAAATCGGTTAGTTTCACGGGTGGCAACACTGACATTGTAGTCGATCCAGGCAAACAGACGCTAATTGCTGAGGTGGCAGGTGGATCGAGAACTATCAAGATCGTCTGCCAATCCATTTGGTCTTATTTGTCGGGAATAAATGTTGCACTGTTAGGGGGATATGGAGATTGGGGGATTCCCAATGATCTGCAACTTGTAAATCTAAGAGATATGGAGCAACCCACCGCAGCGCCCGATGCGATAGCATTTCCAGGTTGGCCGACCAGTGATTATTTCTGGTCGTCTACTACGCAGCCCAATTACCTTGTTGGCGCCATGATGGTGAATTTCGAGAGGGGCAGCTTGGTCAACGACGCTAAGACTCTTAACCATTTCGTGCCTTTGGTCAGAGGGGGTTGAGAAATGGGACTTCTTGATTTAACTCAAAATCAGTTAGTGAAGGCAACCAAAGTCCAAATCCTGACCAAAATTAATGACAAACTCTCTGCTATGACCGAGAGAAGGCTAAAGGAGTTTGTCTGGCACATCCGAGACCTGATCGTTGAGGATTTGAACTATCAGGAAGAGGTTCAGGTTGAGAGTAAGGATTGTAAGAATGGGCAGATATTAAGGGTGAGAGAAATAAGGGATTTGATGGGGAATAAGGTTGGTTCTGAGAGGATAGAGTGGGAATACTACCCTAAAGAAATCTTTCCTGATGAAAGAATAAGGTTTATAAGAACTCGTCATTTTGATAAGAATGACATTGAAGTTATTGGACAGGGAAGAGAAATTGAACATCTTTCAGATGGAAAAATAACTTCAAAACTAATTTAACTATGGAGCCAATATGATTGAAACTATTCTAACAGCAATTGCAAGAAAAATCGTATTTATGATTATCCTTTTTGCAGGATGGAGATTTATAGATTATTTCTACTTCAAAGCTTTTGACACAGATGAGGTAATCAAAAATGACCCAGTCGCGGTTGCGATTATTCTTGCTGGCTTTATTCTTGCTCTTGCTTTTGCTTAATTTTGCCAGCGAGAGTGCAGCATACACCATAAAATATGACCTCTCCTTCAAACGATGGGGAGAGTTTTATTTTCCTTTTGATGATTGGAAGTGGTTCAAGTCACAAGGGACTGCAGAGAGTAATCTTGACGCTAATGCAATCTCATGGTGTGGTGCGGTAGGTTTGATGCAGATCATGCCAGCCACTGCAACAGGGTTAGGAGTGAAGAATAGATGGGATGCAGAGGAATCCATTCAGGGCGGAGTTAAGTATGACAAACAGGTGGATGGAATCTTTAAGATGATTAGTCAGCCTGAGAGAAGAAAATTCATGTTTGCTGGTTACAATGCTGGACCAGGGAATATCATCAAAGCAAAAAAGATTGCAAATTCACCATTCTGGGATAAAGTAGCTTTGTGTTTAGAGAAGGTTACAGGCAAACATTCAACTGAAACCATTGGGTATGTTAAGAGAATTTATCATATAAAGGAAATTCTTTAAAATGGATGAGTTCTCTCCTCTAATTGTACTTATTCTTTTATTTATAGCAGAAATTATTGTCTTATTAATGTAAAAGAAGAGGTGGCCTAAATGGCTTGGTATCTTATTATTGCTGGGGTTAGCTTGGTGGCTGGAGCAGTCTTGATGGCAAGATTGCTTACTAAAAAATGGTTTGTGTTTAAGATGTGAGGATCAGATGTGGAAGAAATGGTGGATTTGGGTTGCAGCAGCAATTATAATCATCTTAGTTTGGCAGACCATCTCTGGGTGGTCCTTATCAGGGAAACTCTGTAATATGCTGGTTAATCAAATCCAAACCGATCAATCTAACATCATTAAGGAGAAAGATAAATGGATTTCAGATTGTGAGAAAGAAATCTCCAATCTTCAAACCAAGTTAGTTTCTGTTGTTGCTGAGAATCAGAGGTTGAAGGGGAAGGTGAATGAGATTCAGAGTAGGCGTGAGAATATTGTTGTCCCTAATGATCCTGCTGGCATCATCAGTGACCTTCACAAGATGGGCTTTTCCTCAGAACATTACAGAAAAAACTGAGCCAGGATACATCTGTAGAAGTGTTCTTGATGCCCGTGAACAAGATCGAAGATTGCAGGATTATGAATTACTCAAGCAACAGTTGGCATTAAAGGAGCAACAAATTGCTAACCTCGAACAACAGATTGAAATTCAAAATAAACTTGCTGAACTGTATAAGAAGGAAGTTGAGATTTACAAGACAGCCTTTGACAGAGAGAAAGAACTTACTGACAGGGCAATTAAATTGGCTGAGATCAGTAAACCAAAGAGTAACTGGGAGATGTTGGGATTGATTGGGATGGCTTTGTTTCTGGTAGGATTTATAGCAGGGAGGTGAGAGATGGCTGACTTTCTAAAATGGAACCGCCCAGATGAACCTGGCTTGCAAGATCCAAACATCCTTCTCGACCCTCTCACCTATGTTGGAGGGGGAGTTGGTGGCTTGCTTAATAAACTTGCAGCAAGAACAGCAGCAAAAACTGGTGGAAGGATTCTTCAACATGGAGCAATCCTTAAAGGTGGTAAACCTATTTCTCAAACAATGGAAGGAAGGATTGAGAATCTGAGAAAGATTGGAAGAAACATCCAATCCACCTACAATGAGCAACCAATGCAAGCAACCTGGCAGAGAGTACAGGATGCTCTAAAAAGGATGGGGTGGGAATAATGACTCTTGCAACTATGTCAAATAATATTTTAAGATTTGCCCCAGGATTGAATCTTGATCTCATTAAATCCTCCATCCAGGATAGCTATCGTCTGCTCTTCCTCAGAGATTGGAATCGTCTCAAACTCACTCGTCAAATCTACACTGTTATTCCATATTCAACAGGGACGGTCTCGATCACCCCAGCTGGTGTCGTAACAGGATATGGGACAACCTTTACCTCTGCAATGGCTGGTCGTCATATGAAAGTTTACTATGATGACAGCTTCTTTGAGATTGAAAGCTATACAAGTGCAACCTCAATCACTCTCAAAGATTGGACAGGAGAGGCAATTCCTGCTGGGACAGATTGTACAGCAGAAGCAGATGATGAGACCTTTACTTCTGTTGCTCATGGATTGGTAAATACAGATCGAGTTTATATTTTAGCGACTACTCTCCCAACAGGGTTGAGTTCTTCAATCTTATATTATGTTATTTCAGCAACGACTGATACTTTCCAAGTCTCCCTAACATCTGGTGGGGCCGCAGTCACCTTCACCACAGATGGAACAGCAGTAAGATGGATTCAGACCTTAGAGACCTACTCTATCTTTAAGATTATCTACACCCTTGACTCCACCTTTAAACAGATCTGGGATGTTGTCTATCAAATCCCTCTAAAGAAGAAGTCTCAGGATTACTTCAATAAGCTTGATCCTGGTCGCACCTCTACCGCCTCCTCCCCAATTGCTTGGGCTTTAGCTCCAATGTCCTCAACTGGTGTGACTCAGATTGAAATTTATCCCATCCCAACTCAGGTTGTTCCATTAAGGGTGTATGGGAAACTTGGATTTGTTACCCTTGGTGATAGTGACGCTGCAAAGTTACCAGAGGATCTTATTGAAGCGCATACCCTTCTTACCTGTTATAGATTGAAAGAACTTAAAGAACCCAAACAGGGATGGGAAGAGAAGCTTGGAATACAAGCTGAATTTTATAAAGGGATGTTAGCTGATTATGAGGATGACGACTATCAACTGGGGGAGCATCCTGATCGAGTTAAGGATAGTATGGGAGAATCAGCTTTCCCAGGTGATGATAATTTTGCATTGAGCCATGACATTGAGTAAAGGTCACCTTTCGACCTAAAGGATACCGATGAACCTTTTAGAGATCAGAACTGAAATCAGACGAATCCTTGCAGAGACTACCGCTGCCTCATCTTATTTCTCTGACGCTGACATTAATAGATTTATCAACGATGGCATCAAGCATATGTGCATTGAGGCAGGGGTTTATGAGAAGACTCTTTCCATCACGGTTGCAACCACCATTGCTACCTATACCCTTCCTCTTGAATTTCTCTCAATGAAAACTATCCTCAATCTTAATGGAATCCCACTTGATCCCATTGAAACTTTTCAGGTTGGAGGAACTTATAAGATTACAGGTTTACCTCTAAATTATTATATGACTCAAGCAGCAGCCACCCTGCCAATCTGGGTTAAAGCAACTGCCTATGTTATATTCCCTGCAACTTGCAGTATTGCCAAAACGTACTGTGTCCCTATCACCGCTAATGGGTATTCTTATGAATGTGTAACTGCAGGGACATCTCATGCCTCAACCGAACCAGTCTGGACAACTGTTGTAGGGAGTACCCAACCAGTAGATGGTACAGTGTATTGGAAATGCCGAGAGTTATTCTCTACCCTTTTCACCCTCAATCTCTATGACACTCCAACCACTGCAGGTGGAGGAGCTGGGACCTACACCCTAATCTATTCAGCCTTAGATGAAGGTCTCTACGTTGACACCGACACCCCAAATTTCCCTTGGAATAAACATCAGTATCTTGTTTCTTATGGATGTTTTAAGTGTGGGATGAAAGCAAAAGATCAAGCCTTAGCAATGGCTTTTCTTACAGAGTACAGTTCGGGATTGGGATTAAAGATGGGTGGTGCAGGAGGTGAAGGTGGCCCCCAAAGTTGAACCTCGCAAGACTAAACAGATCCTTGGCATGAACTCCTATGACGATTCTACTCTTCTCCCTGATGGGGTTGTCAAGCTCATCCAAAATATGCTCCCAGAGAAGACCTCTCTTGAGACCCGTACAGGGTGGGCTCATTATCGAACGGGAATCTCTTGCACCGCTGATCACACCACCGATGTCTTTACCTCAGCCTCTCATGGATTGAATGATGGGGATAGAATCTACCTTGCAGCAACAACCCTTCCTGCTGGGATAGCCTCAACTACCCTCTATTATATAATTTCTTCAGCAACTAATACTTTTCAGGTTTCTCTCACCCTCGGAGGTGGTGCTGTCACCTTTACCTCAAATGGATCAGGTATAACCTGGATAAGAATGTTGACTGACTCAGCTGGCATCTTTGGGATGGGTTATTATGCTCCAACTACAACAATCGACCTTGATCTCGTTGTCTCCTATGGGAAACTTTACTCTGGAAATGGTGGAACCCTCACCGAGCGATACAGTGGACTCTCCGCTAATACGCTCTGCTCCATTGCTCAATTTGATGACAAAGCTTTAATCATAGATCAAGTTAATAAGATGAGAGTATATAAGTATGGAGAGACAACCTACGCTGCTGGAATCGATTCTCCAAAAGAATATAAACTGATTGAAGATTTTGAGTTAGTCTCAGATTGGGCTCTTGTAAATGGTACTGCTACTGCTAACGCAGTCAACTTTGTTTATGGGACTCAATGCATCACCTTCCTAACAACTGCTGGTTTGGTAATGACAGCAGTGAAAACATTTGCATCAAAGAATCTTACTACCTTTGATGATGGTTCAACCTCTGGCACCAATGATTATATCAGTCTCTTTCTAATCCGAGGTGTTTATGCTAACTTTGATTCCTGTACCTTAGAGATTGGTGATGGTGGAAGTACCACCTGCTATCGAATTGTTCTCTCAAGTTTGACTGAATGGACCGCAACCTCTGCTCCTGATGTTGCATTTGAGTTTAAGATTAGAAAAAGTGCTTTTACAACAGTTGGTGCTCCAAACTGGAATGCAATTACAGGTGTGAAAATTTCCATTGATGCTGCTGCAGCAGTTCAAGCTCAAATCATTGTTGACTATCTTAGGTTGGAGAAAGCTGGCCCTACCACAGCAGATTCAACAGTGGCTGGACTTCCATCTGGAACATACTACTACCGAGTTACCTTTGTTACAAATGATGGATGGGAGAGTGATCCTTCTGTGATCTCTGATGCTGTTGTTGTGGTTTTAGAGAAAGTTACTCTGACAAATATCCCTGTCCCTGGTTCTGCTCGGATTGCAAGCAAGAAGATTTACAGGTTGGGAGGGACATCTGCTGAGTGGAGACTACTTACCACCCTCTACGATCGAACTACCACTACCTACACCGATAACACCGCAGATGCCAATCTTGGAGATCTCCAAGACATCATCGAGGGACAACCTTACATCCCAAAATGTCTTACCATCCATGATAAGACCGTAATAATTGCAAATCTTACCTCTCCTGATGGAACTGCCTATCCCTGTGGGGTGATGATCTCAGAAGAATTAAGTGTTGATATCTTTGATCACGATAACTTCTTTGAGATTGAAGCAAACTTTGGAGGAAAGATTAATTGGATCCTCGATGCTATGGACTTTACCTACGTTGGGAAATCAAACTCAATTTGGAAGTTTGATCCAAATGATCTTACCATCCCTCCTCGAAACCTCTCTCGTATCTATGGAGGAGTTGGACCTCTTGCTGTTACTGTAGGAGAGAATGAATTTTACTTTCTGGATGGTGCAAAGAGGGTGATTAGCTTCAATGGATCATTCTTTGAGAACATTGGAGAGGTTTCTCCCAATCGTCTCTCATCTGTGCAAAACTATCTCGATCTTATCCCTGATGCCTGCATCCAAACCTGTTGGATGCTATGCCATGATAATTTTCTTTTGGTTGGTATTCCACAGACAGGGGATACGTCTCCAACTCTCATCCTTGCCTACTACATCCCAAAGCAGATTTGGATTGTCATCTCTGGGTGGCCAGCGAGATGTGGGTACTCAGCAAAACTTGCAGGAATTAACACCTTACATCTTGGTCATGCAACCACTGGATTTGTTTATAATTGTTTCTCAGGGGATGATGATGCTGGAGCAGCCATCACCAATGGGATTCAAACTTCAGATTGGGACTTTGGATCGCCAGAGATTAGAAAAGATTATGCAAAATTCTTTCTCTTTGCAAAGAAATTAACTTCGACAAGTGTAACTCTTACTGTTGAACCTTATCTTGATACAGTAGATTCAACAAAAGATATGACTCTTACCATTGATTCTACTGAACATAAGAGGTTTGGAGATGATATTTCTGTTCCAGAATTAGGATATGCAGGAACATTTCTTGGTTTGCGGATATTTGCAACAACAAGATGGGCATTCAGGTCGCTGTTTGAATATGCAAGGACGATCGGTATACCTCTATGAAACCCGTCCTTAAAGTCATAATCCCTGATAAACCTGCTGAAGCAACCGTCAATGCTCTCTTTGAGGATATCTATAACAAGATTGGAAGTCTCCAAAAATGGGTGAGTGAAGGGACAGCTTTAGATCGCCCTCACATCGATTCTTCTTCAATAGGGGCTGAGCTTAACTATGCTTTCATCTACCTTCATTGCCTTCTTGTTAGTGAGGCTCTCCTTTATGTCTGGAGGTATCGAAAGCGAGGTACCTATAAATGGTCAACCTGGTTTAGTGTTGAGAATGAGACTAAGATTCCCAATCTCTATTTTGCAACAGAATATGAGTTAGGGGTGTTAGCGATTGGGCCTTCGCTGGTAAAATCAGAATGGTCTTACACCATCATAGTGACAAGTGCTGCTGCTCCAGTCCCTTCACAGGTTACTGGAGTAGTCTTGACCAATCTTACAATGTTCGTTGATCCTATAACTGGTGAGCAGATGGCAAGAGTCCAAGTTGATTGGACTGATAATGCAACGAGTGAGTTGGTTGATCTTTATGAGGTGATCTGGACAGAGTAATCTATGCCATATAAAAGTTTTGCTTGCAATTCTGGTGGGACAGGAGCAATGATAAAATCAACCTATAAGGGGATTCTTTGCTATCCTTTTACCGATCCAATGATCTATCGTGGGATGATTGGATGGTATAAGGTTGATGAGGGAAGTGGAACAATCCTTTATAACTCTGCACCAGCAAGTGCGAGTAAGCTCCCAGACCTTAATATTGTTACTCCAGGTTCAAATTTCTGGGGACTCTATTCTGGATTTGGATATTGGGATGGGGTTGCAACGAGGACCTATAAAATATTTTCCTTTGATCCCTTGGGAACTGGACCAAGAACCGTAATGATCTTTGGAAGGGAGAAGCATGGGCTTCAAGATACAAAAATTGCTACTCAGTATTATCTTGCTCCTACTGATCCAGAGGTCTTTGATTATTACAGTGCACTTGGTGGGATAGTGGTTGTTAAACAACCCAACTGGGCAGGCATGAGTATCAGTCTTACTCCAGGATCAGATTATTATGATAGACCTTTTGTCAGTGTTTATACCCTTACTGATGTATTTCTGAGCACTTTGCAGATTAAATATACAGGAGGAACTTGGAAGTCTACTACTCCAAGCACTTATAATCCAGGTCCAGGACTGACAGACATTTATATTGGAGGTCGATCAAGCCCACCTTATATATGGAAAGGTATCCTTGGTGATTTCATGATCTTTAATGTCTTACTAACAACAGCTGAAATAGATCAGATTGTAAGTTCTCGTCATTCTCGATGGAACATATAAGATGGGAACTCGAATTATTGAAGCTTTAAAAGCAAGCACCCTTTATACCATTCAGGTAAGAGCAAAAAATGTCTTTGGAAAGTGGGGGGAGTTTAGTGCAGCAGAAACTACCACCACCGCTAAGGATACCACCGTTCCTGCCACCCCAGCTGGCCAAACCATCCTTGTCGCCACCCCAAACTTCTTCATCATAGGATGGACAGCGTCAGCATCAGGGCTTGGAGTTGAGGGATATAATATCTATGTCTTTACATCAAACACCCCTGCCTCTGCCAAGATTATCAAGAGAGCAGGTTACAACACAACGAGGATCATCGTTAATCAGGGAGAGGCCTCTGAGGATGCTTCCATCACCATTGCTGCTGGAACAGCTTACTGGTTTTGGATTACCTCTGTTGATCAAAGTGGAAACGAGTCAGCTAAGTCAACCTTAGTAACTGGTACATTAGGGACTGCAGGGACAGGAACTGATCATGGAGCTCTTACAGGATTACTTGATGATGATCACACCCAATATCGCCTTGAGAGTGCAGACCATACTCATCAGACTACAGGAGCCGAGGCAGGAAAGATTGATCATGGATTGGCCTTAGATGGCTTATTGGATGATGACCATACTCAGTATCAAAAGGAATCAGAGAAGGATGCAGTAAGTGGATATGCTGGTCTTAATGCTTCAAGTCGAACAACAAAGGGAGTTGATACTACTGATGATCTCATCATTGACCTTGCAGCAAAAGGATTAGTATTAAAGGATACCCAAGGAACCCCACACTATTGGAGAGTAACAATAGATGATATAGGGTCTTTAGTTACAACAGATTTAGGAACGGTGAAACCATAATGCCAAAACATGCAACTTTAGATGAAACTGGAAAGGTTCCAGCTGTACAACTTCCTCCTATGAAGCTGGTCGAACTGGCGCAATGACAGCATAATAAGATGCAAGAGATCACCTATTTAGAATCCGATCAGGACTTCGAACATCTCATCCCCCTTATAAGGGTATTCTCAGAGAGAGCCAAAGTCCCTTACTGGCAACAGTTGAATGAGGTTACAGCCTCCTTCACCAATCCAAATATCTTCGTGATTATTGGGAAGGATGAAGGAAGAATCGTTGGCTATATTTGTGGGAGTTTATTAAACCAGAGAGAATTTTACATCTCTCAGCTTTTCTCTCCTTTACAAGCTGTTACTCCATTGCTCCTTGATTTTCTTGAAAAGGAGATGAGAGAGAGAAATGTTAAGAAACTCTTTGGTCTTAGCAGACCCGACCCTCGTGTCTTTGAGAAATATGGATTTAAGACTGAGAGAGTCCTTATGTCTAAACAGTTGGAGAAGGAGAAAAAGGAGGAATCAAAATGAGCTTCGGCCATACCAAGAAAACAAAGAGTACCCCAGTCTTTCGTGAAACCTGGCTCCCAGGGCAGCAGGAGGCTGCTGGGAAATTTCTCTCTTCAATTCAGGATATCTATTCTGGCAACCTTAACTCCCCTATTGCAAGGATGCTTCAACAGACAACAGGTGAAGCTGCGATGAGAGAGACTGCCCAGCAGAGACAAGCTATCTCAGGAACAAAAGGGATGACAGCCCCAGCTAAAGCGAAAGCGATCTCAGGGTTGGGTGGGACAGCAGCTGGTGCGATGGCAAAGATCCCCCAAGCAATCTGGCAACAAGCGGCGGAGGCACTTCAAGCTTACACCACAGCAGCCCCTACTGTTGCAAGTGGAACAAAGACAAGTGGAGGTGGGGGGACTTCGGTTGGATGCTGTTTCATCTTCATTGCAGGAGAGGGAGAGCTTACTCGAATTGTCAGACGATATCGAGATGAGCATTATCTTGGGACACTGGTTGATCCAGGTTATAGATGGATGGCAAGGTTACTTGTACCTCTAATGCAGAAGTCTATCCTTATCAAAGGGGTGGTTAGAAAGCTAATGACTCAACCCCTAACTGAATACGCAAAATGGTGGTATGGGGAGAGATCATTCACCATTGGGGGGTGGGTTGCAAAACAGTTTTGGCCAACCTTATGGAAGGTGATGGGGAGGATTAAACATGCCCAGACGAAGTAGCGGTTCAACCTTTCAAATTGATACAGGTCTTGATATTGGTCCCTTTCTTACTAAGTCCCTGATTGAAGCTATCGAACCAAAAGGGACAAGGAAGCAGAGACAGGAGCAAGAGGCTCTGGCTAAACTTGCTGAACTTCAACCAATGGTCTCGAAACTTCCTGAGACTGAGAAGAAAGATTTCTACAATCGATTCTTCCAGGCTTATGGTGTTTATAAAGCTCCTTGGATTAGGGGAATGTTTGGTGCTGGCGAGGAGCCTGTCCTTCCTCTTCCAACAGGTGCTCAAGAGATCACCAGACCAATGACAGGGATGTTTGGGAGGAAGGATGTGAAAGGTGTCTATGTCCCTCAGGTTGGACCTTTCAAGTTCACTGAAGCACCACTTCTTTCTGAACAAAAGAAATCAGAACTCTTACAATTTGCTAAGGCTCAAGGTTACGATGAAGAAGAAACAAATGCTCTTATTGAAGCAGCTACAACAGGAGTGCCCAAATCTGCAGCTGCCATCCAAGCCAACCTTCTTAAGCGAGCTGATAGATTAATTGGGGATGCAATGGCTGGAGGGAAGACAAGAGAACAAGCAATTGAGACTCTCCCACCAACCTTGAAAAGACACATTCAAGAGCATGAGCAAGAGTTTCAAACAAAGGAGTCTCTAAGGAAATATCAAGCAGAAGCTGCATTAAGTTTAGCAAGAGAAAGGGAGGAACGCCCAAAGATTGCAAGAGAAAGAGAAGCAAGATTTGCTCAACAATTTAAAGCAACAATGGATTTAGCAGGAAGGAAACAAGCTGTTGTTGAGCAGCAAGCTCAGAGAATGTTGAATCTTAAAACTATTGATATGCAGACCAGAAATTATATCAACATTATGAAGGAGAAAACTCAAGCTCAACTTCGATTATTGCTCCAACACAATCAACAACAAATGAAGTTTCGTGAGACAGATCCAAACTTTGTCCCTGATTTTAGAGATGATTCCCAAATTGCTGGGAATTGGGATGATCTTTATGCAAGAGTGATGTCGATGCAAGGTGTTTCAGGAGCAGCACCAGAGGTTGCTCCTCCACTCTCAGAGCAAGATGCAGCTTTTGATCGTTTAATGAAAAGGATCAAAGGAGGAAAATAATGGAAGAACGAGTCAATTTGTTTGAGACACTTCGTAAAGATCCCGATTTCGATAAATTATCAAAAGAGCAGCAAACTAAGATCCGTGAGGCTTGGGTACAACAGCAGATGATGTCCTCTGGAGATCCAAGGAATCAAAAGAATTTTGAACAGTTGGTTAAAGAGGCATATTACGATCTTCCCCAAGCACCAACAGAGGGTGCCTTTTTCCCAGCTTGGCCTGAGTTTAAAGAAAGGATGGGGACATCTTGGGAGAGAGGATGGGGAGTCCCAAAGGAGATTCTCTGGGGAGGGATAAAAGAGGTTGGAACTGGTGAAGGGACAATCCCACAGAGACTCTCAAGGATGCCAGCACAGATCCGTGACTATTTTATTGGAAGGAGAAAAGCAACAGAACTCCCAGAAGAGATTGAAAAGGTTCCAGGATCATCTCTTTGGTCCGACCCTTTTCTCTGGGGATTAGGGAAGGTTGGATATAAACTTGGAGAGAAAACAGTAAAAGGAATTGGAAAGATAGGAGAAAGAATCAGACCTCCAGGAATTGCAAAGGCTAGTGAGGAGACTGCTGAAGCTTTCAATGCAAGAGTAATGGGTGAGGAAGCAGCAAAGAGAGAGGCTCTTAAAGGAAGGATAAGAGAACTACGAGGAGGAAGAGAACCTATTTCAGCTCCTATGCCTAAAACTCCAACCCCAACTCCACGAGGGCCTTACAACAAAGCAATGACTCGTCTCACCCCAAACTATGCAAAAGAGGAAGCAAAGGTTGTTTCTGAGTTTGTTGCAAGACATCCAGATGATATTCTCTCAAAAGCAATCCTTACAGAGAAGCCTCCTCTTTCTCCCTCAACCCTCTCTGAGATTGAGAGACGAATCTTCAATCGAGTTCCTCAACCTCCTGTAACTCCTCCACCAGTTGGTTATAGGATTCAACCTCCTGGTGCTGCTGCAGAATCCCTCGGTGTGACTGGAGAGGCAGTTAATCTCAACGAGCCAAGGAATCTTGCTGATTGGATGGCAAAGCAAGGTGAAGAAAGAATAATTACCCCATCAGCAAAGGAAATTGCAGAAGCCGCTACCAGAAATGTAGTATTGAAGAAATCGTATAAGTTACCAAAACTTAGAGGACAGTAAGATGTCACCTTTATCTTGGCTCAAAGCTCCATTTAGCCTTGCAGGTAGGGTAGGGAAAGCAGTGGAGATGGCTCCAGGGGTGATTAGTATGATTCACCCTGAGCAGATCCTTGCTAAGTCTCCAATCACGAAGAAACTCTTTGCTCTTACTGTTGATGAGGAACGAGCAGCCAATCTTCTCAGACGAAAGTTTACTGGGGAAGTTGATCGTATTGTTAAAAAATATGGGATCAATACTGAGGAAAGAGCAAATCAATTTCTTAACACTCTTGAGTTTCATAACTATAAAGGTCGTCTCCCTGATGCTCAAGAGATGTCTCAGATGCCTAAATGGACTTTTAATGCAGCAGCTGAGCATTTAAGAAGCATTGAAGATCCAATCTGGCTGGAGTATAATAAGCTGAAAGATCCCAAGACCTATGAAGGGATTCTTAAAAAGTATGATCTCATTGCTGATCCTACTACTATGGTCAAACCTGAGATTGGCTATGTCTCAGGTCACTTCACTCACTTCCCTGTGAAATCTTACACCAACTTCCTAACTGATGAGATCAACCGCACAGAGTCAATGCTCAAAGGTATCCCTGTTGAAGATCCAAACTTCTTCAACTATAAAGCACATGTAGCAGAAATGAAAAAGAGTTTAGATAAATATTCCAACATCGATACCTCCCTCAATGCTGTTCGTTTCAAACAACTCCCAAAAGGAGGAGTCTTTGGCCCTTTTGATGAAGCACGTCAGACTCAAAAGATGTGGGGCTATCGCAAAGACTACCAAGATGTCATGCACGAATACGTTGATAAGGCAGTTAGGAAGATCATGCTTGATCGTTACATGCCAGTTGCTAATGAGTTGGTCAAAGCTGAACCAAATGCTGCTCTCCGCCAGTATGCCTTTGATTACGTCACTGCTCAGAGAGGTGCCCTTACATCTAAGAGTAGAATCTTCTTCAATGAGTCCCTCGCTCAACTCTTCCCCGATCCTGAATCTGGCTACCGTAACATCGCTAAGGGAGTTGACTTTGCTACCCGTTTTCAATACCTCTCAAAGATTGGTCTAAGTTGGTTCCGCTTTCCATTTGTGAATGCAACTCAGCCCATTCTTACCCTCTACCCAATGGTGGGAGCAAAGAATCTTCTCCTTGCTTACGGGAAAGATATTACCAACCCTAAACTTTGGCAGGAAGCAAAGGATGTGGGTGTTATCTTTGAGATGCAACTAAGAAAGGGATTGGCTGAAGCTCTTGGGAGAGCCCCAAGAGAGAGTTGGTTGTGGAAAACTGAGAAGGTTATAAGTTGGCCAGCTTCCATCTCTGAGGAATTAAACAGAGTTGTAACCTACGCTGCTGGAAAGAGACAAGCAGCAGAGATGGGATTGCAAGGGCAAGAAGTGGTGGATCATGCAATCAAACTTGTCAACCGTACCCAATTCCTTTACAGTAAGGCTGGGATGCCTTTGATCATGAGTAAGTCTCCAGCTGGAAGGTTGCTCTTTCAATTCCGTACCTTCACCTCAAACTACATCAACTTTCTCACCCAACTTTGGAGAGAAGGGAATTACGCTGGTTTCGCCAGAGCCTTAGGATCACTTGGAGCACTCTCTGGAACCGCTGCCATCCCATTTGGACTCTGGGAGGGGACACGGAAAGGCTTACTCAGAAATGCTGGGATCGATATTGGAGAGTTTAATCCTGTTGAGACCCTTACTGAAAGAGCAGGGTTCTCCCCTCCACTCGATCTTGGCCAATCCCTTGAACCCTTTAATATCCCAGGTGACGTCACTCAGATGTTTGGCCCTTCCATTGGCCCTGTTGCAAAACTTCTCTTTGATTGGATGAGAAAGCCTGAGGAAGGGAAAGAGCATCTCAGACGATTTGGTGAATCTTATGCTGGACCTCCTATTGTTAGAGCAGTTAAGGGGTTGGGATTTCCAACTGTGACCACAGAACCAACCAAGACTATGCCTAAAGGAAGGGTGATTGGACAGAGATCTCTTGCTGAAGCAATGTTCATGCGAGGACCTCTTGAATCAACCAGACGAAAGTATATGACATTGATGGCAAATGCAATGGCAGGGGGGAGGGAGGATCTTTCTCGTCAATATATGCAAAGGATGAGACAGATGGGAGTTCAATTTAGTGAACAGGATTTTGGGCAGGTGAGACAGATGGCAAGTAAGTTGAAAGGGGTACCAGCTGTACAATGATCTACCCTGCTGACTCCCATCTTGAACTCCTTCTCTGTCCTCCAACCTTTCTCTCAACGGAGATCATCAACAACCGTTGGATGAAGAAGATGTCTCCAGAGGAGAGGCAGGTCAACCGTGATAAAGCTGTCTCTCAATTTCACCTTATGTATAGCTTATTCAGTCAGGATGCTATGGTTTATCTCCTCCCACCAAAGAATGGTTTGCAAGACCAAGTTTACATCACAAATGCAGGGATGTGTCTCCCGCATCTTGAAAAGACTGTCATCCTTGCAAATTTCAAAGCTGAAGGACGACCTGGGGAGGAAGATGAGTTAGCTTGGTTTATCTCAAAGATGGGATATGCAACCTTCAAGCCTCCTTTCTTCTTTGAAGGAGAGGCAGAGTTAAAGTGGGTGAGGGACAACATCTACATTGGAGGGTATGGGATTAGGACACATCTCAAAGCTTTAGAATGGATCGAAGCTAACTTTGGTGCAAGAATTATCAAGATTGAAGAGACCGACCCCCTCACCTACCATCTTGACTGTAACATCTTCCCCCTTTCTAATACAAAGATCATCTTTAATGAAAATCTGGTGAAAGATCCACAGTTAAGGGAGATGGAACAGATTGCTGAGCTTATCCCTGTGACTAAGAAGCAGGCTCAATTCTCCATTACAAATAATCTGAGAGTTGGCTCCATTGTGTATTCAGCTACAGGGATCAAAGAGATGAAACTATCTGATGAGGAATACCCATTTGAGAAGGATAAGGATGAGAAATTAGAACAGATTTGTAGAGCTGCTGGGTTGGAGTTGATCTTTATCAACCTATCAGAGATGTATAAATCTGGTGCAGCTTTAAGCTGTTGTATATTTCACCTTAACTATACGAACTTTTTTGATTGATATGCTACCTTTACAAGACTTTCTCCAACAATCTGAAACACAGCAAATTAAGAGAGAGCTCCCTCTCAAACTCTACGAGGTTGATTTCAATCGTGATCCCAACCGATCAATCTACCATGACCAGTCTACCTTCCTCTCCCCTGCAGATGGTGTAATCGTCTATGCTAAGGTTGTTCACCCTAAAGAGAACATGATCGAAGTTAAAGGGATGAATTATACTATTGAAACCCTCATGCAAGAGACCATGAAGTACCCATGTTTGATCATTGGCATCTTCATGACCGCTCTTGACGTTCACATCAATCGCATCCCTACTAATGGCTTCATCAAACACACAAAACTCCCTCCTTTAAAGGTAGCTAACCTCTCAATGAGGGAGGTTGAAAAGGATATCCTAAAGAGGCTCAATCTTGATTATTCGCACATGGAGTATATGCTCTTCAATGAGAGAGTTAAGAATCGTATCTATGCCCCCAATCTCAAACAACCTTATTACATCTTACAAATCGCTGACTTCGAGGTGGATGTCATCGCTCACTTTGGAGACTCTGATGATTATTACACACAGGGAGAAAGGTTTAGTGTGGTCAGGATGGGAAGTCAGGTTGACCTTATTATCCCCTTTATCAACCCTAAACTGCAATTTGAATCTCTCCTTAATAACTGCCTTCTCTATCATGTTGAAGCAGGAAAGGATAGGTTGGTAAGAATAAATGGAATTTGACGATAGGTTAACCACCATCGTTTATTTTGCTGAGACCCTCCCCTCTCGCTATCCAGAGGTGTTTCTCCCAGCAAAGACTAACCTTGAATCAAATGGGATTAAGGTTAAACTGATCAAAGGAATAGAAAACATTTGGTGTCGAGATTATCTGCCAATTCAGGTGGGTGACCACTTTGTGAAATTCATCTATGCCGATTCCAACTTTGAACATCGAAAGCCCCCAAAGATATCTTGTTGGGATGGATTTGCTGTTCCCTCTATTATCTCACCAATTATCTTAGATGGTGGTAACGTTGTAAGAGGATTTGGAAAGACCTTCATCACAGAGAAAGTGCTTAGAGACAACGTAAGGGTGAAACCTCGTGCAATTATTCACAAACTTTCATCCCTTCTTGACTCAGAGATAATCCTCCTCCCAATCGAACCTGGAGACAATCTTGGTCACTCAGATGGGATTGTTAAGTTTATGGATGAGAAGACCATCCTCATCAATGACTATTCAAGCATCTTTGAAAAGGACAAGAAGTTCATTGAGTATGATGAGAAACTTAGAAAGCTTCTCTCTAAGAAGGGGTTTGAAATTGAGACTCTTCCCTTTGCCTATGGTGACTGGGATTGGAATATGTCAGAGAAAGAGTTTCGTAAGCAATATCCTTTCGCTGACGATTTCAACCCAGGATTTGGGTATTATATCAATTTCTTATTGGTAAGAGGGGTAATCCTTCTTCCTACGATGGGAATCAAAAAAGACTTTGATGTAGTGAGGAAGATGAAATTTCTCTATCCACATTACAATATTGTTGCAATTGATTGCTCCCATCTTTCATTTGAGGGTGGGCTGATGAATTGCATCTCATGGAATATAATGGAGGTGTAAAATGTTACCATTTTTTCAAGCTGTCTTAACAGGGTTACAAGGTCTTGGTGGAGGGATCGCAAAAGGGATTGGATCAAGTTTAGGGTTGGATCTTGCAAAGAATATCCCAAACGTTGCAACCATAAAAAGCCCTGTCTCTGGGAAGCTCTTACAGGTAGCAACTCTCCCAGTCACTTCTACCTGGGAGAAACTTGGAACGATGTTAGGGACACAGGCGATGGGCAGTCAAGCACCCTCTCTCCCCTCCGCTCCTTCTTTAGACACATCAACCAGAGTCCAAGCACCGTCTCAAAGAGCTCTAACAGGTGGGTTTCAGAGAGGGAAGAAGTCTCAGTTGGAGACACTTATCGAACAACTGGCAAGGAGGTAGAAAGATGCCTTATAAGATGACCAAAGTTGATGGCTACCGTGTAACCTCCCCTCATGGAGTTAAAGCAAAACATACCACAAAGGGGAGAGGTGCAGCACAGATGCGTTTGCTGAGAGGGGTTGAACATGGGATGGTCCCTCGGAGAAAGGTAGGATCGAAAAGGAGAAGTAGGTCTCGTTAGTGACACTCAGGCTTATCTACCTTCTTCCCTGTCAACTTCACCCAATCAAACAGCGACCAGACAATCTGATTTGAGAGGTCTCTTGCCTCATTTGGTGTCAAGATTCCATCTACCTTTGACAGAGGTAACCAATCTAATTTAATCCCTTTTTCAACTGCGGTGACTTTGATCTCCATTCCCCCTCCTTTTCCAACTCTGATACAAAGCCACTCCCATCCCCCAAAAGATGAGAGCAGCAACCAAAGCTCCAATAATATTGATAGCAAGATTAAAAAGCTCTTTCACTTCTTATCTCCAATCCAATTAGGTTTAGAGAGTTGCGCTATCACTTTTGGGATATAAATTTTTCTTAAAATCATATCAAAATATTCCACCTGTAAAAATAGAAACAAATCCTCCATTGTTTGTATCTTTTTTCTTTTTATCTTCCATTTCATCTTTCCTCCCATACGCCAAGTTTTCTTTAAAATCTCATCAGATTGTTCAATTGTTAAGCTCATCTTCCCTCCTTTATAGTATAGAGAGTTTATATAAAATTTCAAATGTTTGTATTAAACCACCCATCCACATTTTATCAAACATTGGATACTTCTCTCTTGCCTTTTCAAAACTACCTTCTTTATAAGTAATTACCAAAAAATCTCCATAATCAATAAGAATCTGAGCAAGTTCATTTCTCACTTTTAATAATCTCTCATCCCTTTTTATCATTTCCCATTTCCTCCTTTCTTCTTCTCCTTAATCTGCTCAAACCATTCTTGATGTGATTGCCAACAGACTGAAAATTTCTTCTTCGTTACATCTTCCCCCTCCTTCTTACACTGTTCCCTTATATAACCCTCTGTAACATAGATCACCTTCGTCCTTCCCTGTGTTGCAATCCTGTCATACCCAATCTTTTCCTCATCCACCAGCGTATGGATGATCGCTTTAAGGTCGTCCCCTGTCATACAGTAATGAAAGGCTGAGAGCAGATGAGCATGTTGGATCATCCCAACCTCATTAATCTTCCCTAATACCTTATCCTGAAACTTAGCCTTCTCCCCCCATGCTACCCCCTGATAAGCGTAAGGCATTGTCAGCTCGATCTTTCCCAACAGTGCTAAAGCGGACTCAATATGCTCTTCTGTAATCACCATATCATCATTAATGCTTGCTGAGATTGCCATTGCTACCTTATGCACCATCGTATGCTTCTTAGAATAATACCCTTTCAGTCGTTGATCTGGATTCTTATACTTATCTCTCACCAAATACCATTTATCAAAGAACTCTATTGCCTCTTGAGTCTCAAAGAACGGTCCAGTAAGCTGACTGATTCGATTTAAATCTGCTATCAATTTTTTTTCTATATCATCACTTAAAGAAATCTTTTTTGGATGCCCAACTTGTTTCTCATCTGTAAGAATAGCAACAGGAATGATTCGAGATGAGAATCCTCCTCCAATGAAGTCAGCTGCTGATCCTGTTGTCAGCCATTCTGGAGTGGAAGCTGCAAGAATATTCACACAGGGTTTCTCTATGACATAGATACCTTGATTTTTTGTTCGATATTCAAATGCTCCACAATCATAAAGATCAGTTAAATCTTCAATAAGACCAGAATCAGAGTATGCACCTTTAGCGAAAACTTTGAACTCTGAACAGTGAACACTTACCTCTGCTAACTTATCTGGATTTTTAGCTTGAGCCTGAGCCATCCAATCCACCAGATATCCCATTGTAAGTTTTCCACGCATAATCACTAAATCAGGGACTGCTTGAGAGAGAAAAGCATTTGTTCCAATCTTAATTGCTGTGGATTTCATCCCAACACCAGACTCTGAGACAAGAATTGTATAGAGGTTAGGATAGAGGATGTAAAAACCACCTCGCTCTAACCAGCATCTTCTTCTCATCGCAGAGGCAATTGTGCTGATCCCTGTCCAAGTATGAAATATTGTAGGACTTTGCTGAGGCTTAGTATACTCGAGGTAAGTCCTGATCCAACCATCTCGGCATTCACGTTGAGGCATGATCTACCTCTTCATCACTCTTAACTGCATCCCAGAGACCTTAGAGTAGAACTGCCAATTTTCGTGCCTCTTCTTCTGTTCCTCTTTCACCATCAACTCATACTCAAAATCATCTGACCTCCCACACTTTATGCAGACACCATCAACGATAGGGCTCTGGCAGAAGATGCAGATGTGGTGAGAGGTCTCCCAGAAATCAATCAGTCTAAGCAGGGCATAGTGAGAGTCAAACCCTCGACACCTGCAAAAATCCTCAAACCTACGATTGGACTCGGTGAGATAGTCTCCATTTCTCATTTTTCCCTCCTCTTTAACAAAAGCTCAGTATAGGTCGGTTTTCGACCTAAATGCAGCTTTCTTCAATTCTTGGTATTGTCTCCTTCTCCCAGTACAAATAACCTGCCCCTTTTCATCTACTTCATAGATGCGTTCTCTTTGGGAGAAATCCTTTCCATAGACCTTTTTTCTAAGACTCTTAACCTTACGTTGATTCACTTCTTCCACCTCCTTCCTCTTTAATATAGACATCTTTTGGATGGAGATAGATCTTCTTTATCCGCCCAAAAATATAACGGAACGGATTAAACCATCTCCTATAAATTCTCATTTGAAAAGATGCTCCATATATGAGTTGGTCAAAATAACATTTATAATCTACTTTTTCCATCTTTTTCCACAACCTGCCTCCTTTACTGGGATCTTAAACCTCTCTCCCTTCCATATCAATTCTTTGTCAAAAGCTAATTTTACCAAAGGTTCAATCTCTTTAAGTGATTCTTCTTTTACCTCTATGATCATTGAATCAAATCCTTCCTGAATAATCTCACATCCTTTAGGAAGAAGGTATTCTAATTTGATAATTGCCAAATGATTGTATGTTGCAATTGTCCTTTGGGGAAGATGTGCAAATGCTTTCTTTGGTGTCTCAGTATCTTTCATCCCTCTATAAGATCGAAACAATCTCTTTCCTCCAAAAGGATCGATAAGGATTCGAGTTCTTTGCAGCTCCTCAACAATCTGTTGATGCCACATCTCCATCTCTGGGGCAAACATATCATATCTTCTAAGTAACTCTTCTGCCTCTTTGATTGACTTTTTGGTCATTACAGCAAGCATTGCTGGCTGCAATCCATTAGTCTTAGCATGAGTTACTCTTTTACCTGTATAATATTCTCCTCCAGGTTTGTTATTATTATCAATCTCAGATTCTGATTTATTAAATATCCAACTTGCAACCATCTTGTGAACTTTTTCACCTTTTCTCAGCTTATCCAATAAAGCTGTACAGTTAGAGAGTACAGCCGCAACATAAATCTCAGCCTGCCATAAATCTAAAACGAGTAAAACCTTTCCTTCCCCTGCAAGAAACATCTCTCGAAGGTCTTCTGGGATATTTTGAAGATCAAGTCCTGTGTTATCATAAGTTTTGCTGGCTGAACTCCTATCTGTATCTGTTCCACAGACATTATATCTACTTCTGATCCTCCCATCAGGATCTGCCTTTGGTAGTGTATATTCACCATCAGAATCTTTTGAAGCGAGATAGGTTCCCATGCGTTTAACCTTACCCCTGATATCTAAGGCTAAATATAATTCTGGTCGAGGGTATCTTGCAATGAGTTTGTTCAGTGTCTCTTCATCTGCGGTTGGTTTTTTGGTCTTTCTATTGTGATAAACAGGAAGTTTTAAATCTTGATAAAGAAATTTGATCATTTGCTTGTTGGAGAGTGGATTTAGATCATAGCCAACATAGGATTTAAGTTGTGCTTTTAAGGTTTTAACCTCCCCTACTTCCCTTACCAATAACTCTACTCTCTTCTCATCATCTACAAGAATCCCTCTTTGCTGTACCCTCCACATCACCCTCATCTTTGGCATGTCAAACCCATAAAAGCGAGAGAGCATTCCCATCTCTTTTAACTCTTTCGTTAGGATTGGTTCAAGGATGAGAGGAATTTCTACATCCTTGCCATTATATTCCCAGAGTCGCTCACTTGATGTGGTGTACTTCCAACTTTTCTCTTCGTCTTTGGGATCATCCTTATAGTAATTGACATCTGTATAGATCGAGGTCATAAAAGCAAGGGTGTGAGGGAGTTCAGGCTCTAACAGGTGGTAGGCAACCATGAGATCATACCATGGTGGAGATGGTTCTCCAATAAAAGGGAGAAGTTTGGTGAAATCGTAGTTTAGGTTTTGGCCGATCTTAAGTTGGTCACCTCTAAGAAGTTGTCGGAGGAGTTCCCAGATGTAGAACTCTTCTTGCTCTGACCAATAATTGTTGTATCCAAATTTGAAAGGGATGCAGATAGACCATCTCTCATCCACATCAGAGCCAACCGAACCAACTCCAACACAAGCAATCTGTCCACTTCCAACCACCTCGATGTCGAGGGAGATCATATTACATCGTGATAGGATTTGGATCTTTTCCTCAACCTCTTGTAAAGTTGGTCTAATAATAGTATTGAACCTGACATCCTTCCTTCCTCCTTTCCCAACCCTTATCGCCTTCTTAATATCTTCCACGACTACCCCTCTCATCTTCCAATTCTCAATCACAAACCTGGGATGAAAGGTTGGGACAACCAGTTTGCGTGGATCGAGAATGCAGGGATAGATGGAGCCTCTGTGTTTAGACACTCCTGAGATCTCTCCCTTCTTACTTACCTCTCCCATCCCTGTCAGATACCACATCGCGACATCACCATAAGCAACGATGACTGGGCAATCAATCTCTTGAAGGGTACGAGAGAGGTTGGGGATAAACATCTCAACTGTTGCTCCCAGCTCAGACAATCTCTCCAACTTATTGAAAGGAGGTCTGATTGGGATAACATTATCGAGAAAACAATTCTGTCTTAGTAAACCTGCTGAAGAGAGAATTCCATCTTGGATGTGACCTGAGGGACCAACAAATGGGATGCCTTGATTCGCCTCTTCCTCTCCAGGTGCTTCCCCAATAAGGATTAACTTAGGTCGCTGTGGCCCGCATCCTTTTACAACTCTTATATTGTCTATCATAGTTTGCTTTGCACCTTATATGAAAGTAACTACCTGATACAGGAGTTGGGTGCTTTGATCGTAAGCGTTTAACGATTATTATTGTTATCTTTTTTATATTTCCTTGATCATCAAGAGTTTCTTTTACTCGTAGATCTCTGTCTCTTTGACTTCTCGTGGTTTAGTTCCTTGTTTGTTGATTCTTTTATCAACTCTTTCTCTTTTCCCTCTTTGATGAAATTCCTTACTGCACATCGTAGGATGTGGGAGATTTGCCCAAAGGGATAGTTTCCAACTAGTAAATATTTATCAAGTTCTTCTCTTTCACTTTTTGTAAGCTCAACTCTAAGAACGAGATTCATCTTTCCTCCTTTCCTCTCTCCCGTCTTGCAATTAGGATTGAAAGGTTATTATATTATCTTTTTATCCCCTATTGTTTCTATCTTAAAACATTTTAATTCCATATGTTGTCCACAATGAGGACATCTTAAAAATAATTGAACAAATGGTTGAAGTTGGTTAGGTTGATCTGAAATATATATATTGGGTGAATGTTCGGTTGGAAGGATCGGTCTTGATTTCATCGAGTTTTTTCACTAATTTTATGATAAGATCATTCTGTATGGTTATGATTTCATTCAACCCTTTCACCCTCTCCTCAGTCTTATCAGCTCTCTCCTTCTCATTTTCTAATTTGAGAAGAGTTTGGAAATGCTGATTCTCTACCTTATTCGCTCGGTCTAATTCAAGATTATAAACTCTATTCAGTCTATCATTCTCAACCTTCAGCTCCTCAAATTCCTCATCCCGAATCGTCCTTAATTGATCTGCCAGTTTCAATTCTGACTGAGTGGTTTCGAGCTGTTGATATAAGGCTTCAGCTATCCCATTTTTAATTTCTGGATTTTCTCTGATATGATCAGGAATAGAATATCCCAAGGCTCCCCGTAGTTGTTCAATATAAATTTGAGTCCCTTGGAGAGAAGAGAGAAGTATTTGATTATTCCAATGTTTCATTGCTTCATCTTCTGAAGAGAACCCCATATCAAAACGTGGAGGCATCGTAACACAATCCTTTGAACATGATACTTTCCACATGTTTTCCATTATAATCCAAAAGAATGCTTCGGCTCCACAAAAAGGACAAGGCTTTAATTTTTTCTCCTCAATCTCTTTCATTTTCCCTCCAATGCTTTAATGGCGATGTTTTGCATCTCTGTCGCTTTATTGCTATTCACCACACTTTC
>Ga0315289_10000563_pt1 | contig 57104 bp, 42 predicted proteins | sample YL17G11_40_MG_FD_203452 | JGI IMG/M metagenome (GOLD analysis project Ga0315289, IMG submission 203452) | Sediment microbial communities from Yellowstone Lake, YNP, Wyoming, USA - YL17G11_40 | ecosystem: Environmental > Aquatic > Freshwater > Lake > Sediment | place: USA: Wyoming | collected...
GTACTACCACCACCTAATGCACATTCCTCGACGAACCGCCGGATGCGGACCCGCATGTCCGGTGGTGTGAGAGGGAGGATGGGCGACCCATCCTCCCTACTCGATTGCCATGCACCTCGCGTTGAGGCGCGATCAGCGTCTGTTCTGCCAGGGGGCCGCATTGCCTGCGGTGGGGTTCTATGCTGTAATACCCACACCCCGATCCACCTGCCGATCCCACGGCGGGCGTCCTTCGGCGGATCCCTGAGGTGAGGTTCCCATGGCGGCAATCCTTGAGCTGGAAGGGATCACCAAGCGCTTCCCAGGAATCCTGGCCAACGACGGCATCAGCCTGTCCCTGCAGGAGGGCGAGATCCTCGCCCTGCTGGGGGAGAACGGCGCCGGCAAGACGACGCTGATGAACATCCTCTACGGGCTGTATCACCCCGACGAGGGCCGCATCCTGATCCGGGGGCAGGTGGCCCATATCCAGTCATCCGGCGATGCCATTCGTGCCGGGATCGGCATGGTCCACCAGCACTTCATGCTCATCCCGGTCTTCACCGTCACCGAGAACGTCATGCTGGGGGACGAGTCGACGACCTGGGGCGGGATCCTAGACCGCGAATCGGTAGCCAAGCGCATTCGGGAGATCTCCAGCACCTACAGCCTGGAGGTCGATCCCACCGTCCGGGTCAGCACGCTGCCGGTGGGCGTACAACAGCGGGTGGAGATCATCAAGCTGCTCTACCGCGAGGCTAGCATCCTAATCTTTGACGAGCCGACGTCGGTGCTCACTCCCCAGGAAGCGAACCAGCTGTTCCGCATCATGCGCTCGCTGGCCGAAAGCGGGAAGTCGATCATCTTCATCACGCACAAGCTGCGCGAGGTGCTGGACGTGGCGGATCGCATCACGGTCATCCGGCAGGGGAGGGTGATCGGGACGACGACGCCGCGCGAAGCGGATATGAACAAGCTGGCGTCGATGATGGTGGGGCGCGACGTGATTCTGGAGGTCGACAAGGCGAAAGCCAAACCGACAGGGGTTACGCTCAGGGTGCAGAACCTCAAGGTGCTTTCCGATCGGAACACGCTGGCGGTGAACGGCGTGAGCTTCGAGGTGTCGGGTGGTGAGGTGCTGGGCATTGCCGGCGTGCAGGGCAACGGGCAGACCGAACTGGTGGAGGCGCTGACCGGGCTGCGCCATCCCGTGGAGGGGCGGATCGAGCTGCTGGGGAAGGAAGTCACGCGTGGCTCGCCGCGGCAGATCACCGAGCTGGGGTCGGCGCATGTCCCCGAAGACCGCCAGCGCGACGGGCTGGTGCTCTCGTATCCGGTGACCGACAACCTGGTGCTCAACACGTATTACCTGACGCCCTTCTCCGAGAGGGCGGTCCTGCAGCAGGGGACGATCCTTGAACACGCGCAGGAGCTGATCGAGGCCTTCGACATCCGGGCCCCCTCGCCGGTGGTCAACGTGGGCACGCTGTCCGGCGGCAATCAGCAGAAGGTGATCGTGGCGCGTGAGTTGTCGCGCCCGATCAAGCTGTTGATCGCGGCGCAGCCCACGCGCGGTCTGGACGTCGGGTCGATCGAGTATATCCACGGCCGGGTGATCCAGAAGCGGGACGAAGGCGTGGCCGTCCTCCTGGTCTCCACCGAACTGGACGAGGTCATGCAGCTCTGCGATCGGATTGCGGTGATGTACCGAGGTCAGATCGTCGACGTGCTGCCGATCGAGCAGGCCACCAAGGAGCGCATCGGCCTGCTGATGGCCGGCATCCACCCTGAGAAGCGGGCGGCCTGAGGGTCGCAGCGTTTGACCGGAATCCCGCGAAGAGGTCTGGCCCATGACTGACGCAAGCACCGAAGCGAAGACGCCGAAGCTGTCCGCTGTCGGCATCTTCTTTGAGGAGGTCCGCCGGAGCTCGCTGCTGATTCCCATCCTGGCGATCTTGAGCGGCCTGCTGCTGGGAGGCTTGATCGTCGCCGTAACGAGCGAGAGCTTCTATACCGTGTGGTCACAATCGCCCTTGCAGGCGATCGGCAACGGGCTGAAGGCGGCGTGGGAATCGTACGTCACCCTGTTCTCCGGCGCGTTCGGGACCCCGTCGAAGATCATCGCTGCCATCCAAGGGGGGGATGCGCTCGAGATTCGGCGGGCGATCAACCCGTTCTTTGAGAGCCTGGTGAAGTCGATCCCCTACATGTTCGCCGGGCTGGCAGTGGCACTGGGTTTCCGGACGGGCTTGTTCAACATCGGCGTCGAAGGCCAGATCTTCCTGGGCGGGATCTTCTCGGTGTGGGTCGGCTACACCTTCAAAGGGTTGCCCGCCATCATCCACTTGCCCTTGGCCTTCCTGGCCGGGGCGTTGGGAGGCGCTCTGTGGGGGTTTATCCCCGGGCTGCTGAAGGCCAAGACCGGCGGCCACGAGGTGATCAACACGATCATGATGAACTACATCGCCTTCCGGCTCACCGACTGGCTGCTACGCGAGCCGATGCAGCGCCCGGGCTCCACCAACCCGATCAGCCCGATCATTGAGGAGAGCGCCAAGCTGCCGCGGTTCTTCCCGGATCCGATCCGTTTCCACCTTGGCTTCTTTGTCGCCCTGGCCGTGGCGGCGTTGGTGTACTGGTTCCTGTTCAAGACCAAGTGGGGCTTCGACCTGCGCACCGTGGGCGCCAACCCGCGGGCCGCGCGCTACGCCGGGATGAACATCGTCAAGAGCACGATCGTGGCGATGTCGCTCTCGGGCGCGCTGGCCGGGATGGCTGGTGCCAACGAGTTGCTGGGCGTGAATTACAACCTGTCGCAGTCCTTCTCTCCGGGGTACGGGTTCGACAGCATCGCCCTGGCGCTGCTCGGTCGGAACCACCCTCTGGGCGTGGTGCTTTCGGCGCTGCTCTTCGGCACACTGCGCAACGGGGCGGTCCGCATGCAGGCGGCGGCCGGCATCCCGATCGACATCATCTCGGTGATGCAGGCGTTCATCCTGGCCTTCATCGCCGCCCCGGCGATCGTCCGCACCATCTACCGCCTGAAGGAGCCCAAGAAGGCCGAGGCCGAGATCCACGTGAGAGGCTGGGGAGGGAGCTGAGCCGATGAGCGCCACGACATCCACTCTCGAGATGGGCCCGGTCTACGTCCCCCAAACCCGGCGGCGCGTGCTGGGCTTCGTCTTCCTCGCCCTGGCGGCCTCGATCTGGCTTGTCTTCCTGCGCGGGATCGACCCGACCATGGACACCACAATGCGCCTGTACCCGGGCGGCTCGACAGTGGTGGTTGACGACTGGGTCTTCAACACGCAGAACATGCTCTGGCTGCTGGCCGCAGGCTGCGCCGCGGTGGGCGGGTTTCAGCTGGTGCGCGGCTTCGGCCGGCGCACAGGCCTGGCGTTCGCCCTGGTGGGCGGCATGTTTGTGTTCGCCTTCCTCTCCTGGGCGGCGTCCGGGGGCACACTGAACCTTGCGGGAATGCTGCGCATCACGTTGGTCCGTTCGGTGCCGCTGACGCTGGGGGCGATGTCGGGGATCCTGTGCGAGCGCGCCGGCGTGGTCAACATCGCCATCGAGGGCATGATGCTGACGGCGGCGATGATCGGCACGATCGTGGGTAGCGTCAGTACGTTGTGGATCGGGCTGCTGGGCGCCGTGCTGGCCGGCGGGCTGCTGGGGCTGGTGCATGCCCTGATGTCGATCAAGTACCGCACGGATCAGATCATCTCGGGCACGGTGATCAACATCTTTGCCGTGGGGATCACCTCCTTCATCTCGGGCAAGTTCATGCAGCCCATGCCTCAGTTCAACGATCCGGGGATCTTTGTGCCGTATGAGATTCCCCTCCTCGGCCAGATCCCAGTGCTGGGGCCGGTGCTCTTTCGACACAACATCTTCGTCTACAGCATGATCTTCTTTGTGGTGTTCCTCACCTTCATGCTCTTCAAGACCCGCTGGGGGCTGCGGCATCGTGCCGTGGGTGAGCATCCCAAGGCGGCGGACACGCTCGGCATCAATGTGTTCCGCACCCGCTATGCGGCCGTGATCCTGGGAGGGATGATGGCCGGGTTCGCCGGGGCCTACTTCACGCTGGGTTCGGTGGGCAAGTTCGACCAGGTGATGACGGCTGGACGCGGGTTCATCGCGCTGGCGGCGATGATCTTCGGCAATTGGACGCCGATTGGGGCGATGATCGCCGGACTGCTGTTCGGGTTCTCCGATTCGCTGGCGGCCAGCCTGGCCCTGCTGCGGGTGAAGATCCCTTCGGAGTTCCTGCTGATGACCCCGTACCTGATCACCATGCTCGTCCTGGCGGGCGTGGTCGGGCGGGGCCAGATGCCGGCGGCGGACGGGACGCCGTACGAGAAGGAGTAGGGCGGCCGATTGGTGGCCACGCCTGCCAGGTGATAGCCGCGTGGGGGAGGATCGGGCGCCCGCTGCAGCGGGCGCCCGCGCGGTGGGCAGCGAGAAAGCCGGTGCGCTCCGCCGGCAACGTCTGGGGGCGGCCCGGAAGGGCCGGATGTGCACGGGGCCATGGGAGGTGAGTGATGCTGGAGGTCGGGTTTCGTGCTGCAGTCTTCGTTCTCGGTGTAGGGGTGGTCCTGAGGACTTTCCTGGCGGCCATCACCACCTTCGTCCTGCCGCGCAGCTCGCCCGACGTGTTGACTCGGATTGTGTTCCTGGTGGTCGTGCGCCTGTTCCGGTTGCGCGCCCGCATGCTGCGATCCCCTTCGGAGCGCGAACACCTGATGGCGTACTATGCACCCATCGGACTGCTGACGCTGCCCTTCGCCTGGCTGACGCTGGTCTCGTTGGGTTACATGCTGATCTACTGGGCGCTCGGATACGGCTCCTGGGGGGAGAGCTTTGTCCTCAGCGGCTCTTCGCTGGTCACGTTGGGCATCGAACGGCCGACGGGCCTGCTGGGGGCAGGGCTGGTGTTCTCGGAATCCGCCTTGGGCCTGGTGTTGGTGGCGCTGCTGATCGGATACTTGCCGACGATCTACGCCGCCTTCTCGCGACGCGAGGCGGCGGTGACGCTGCTCGAGGTGCGCGCCGGCTCACCGCCTGAGGCGGTCGAGATCCTCGCCCGCTTCCACCGCCTGGGGCGGCTCGACCGCCTTGGCGAGCAGTGGGCGGTGTGGGAGACGTGGTTTGCGGACGTCGAGGAGAGCCACACGTCGCTGGCGGCGCTGGTCTTCTTCCGGTCGCCGGTCCCCGAGCGCTCGTGGGTGACGGCGGCCGGCGCGGTGCTGGACTCGGCGGCGCTGTCGCTGGCCGCGCTCGATATTCCCTATGAGGCACAGGCGGCGCTGACCATCCGATCGGGGTATGTCGCCCTGCGGCGGATCGCCGAGGTCTTCCGCATCCCATTCGACCCCAATCCGAAGCCGGATGCCCCCATCAGCACGACGCGCCAGCAGTTCGACGAAGCGTATGACCGGCTACAGAAGCAAGGGTTGCCCATCAAGGCGGATCGCGAGAGAGCCTGGCGCGACTTCGCCGGCTGGCGCGTCAACTACGACGCCGCCTTGCTGAATCTGGCGCGCCTGACACTCGCACCGGATGCTCCCTGGCTGGTGACCGACCGGCGGATCTAGCCGGCGGCGCCACTCTAGTCCTCCACAGACCGGCTCGTAGCTGAGAGTGCTGCAGGCGCGCGAACCCGTGCCCGCCGGGCGGCCTGCACGTGCGTGGACGATCTTGCCGACAAGGAATCGCGCCTGTGGTTCGATGAAGGTCGCAGGTGAGGGATCGGGAAGAGCTTGCCGGAGATTGGTCCGCAGACAGGGACGCTGTCTACAGCCGGCGGAGCAGTCGAAGTTCGGGGATTACGAATGCGAGCGAGAGGGCGCTGCCGGCGGCAAGCGCCGCGGCGGCGCCGAACAGCGGCACCCCCGGCCACAGGCCGAGGATCCACCAGGCAACCGCGCCGCCGAGCAGCGTCCCAACGAGGATGCGCGTCAGCGGCCGGCCCTGGCGACCGAGCGAGGGATACCGCCGCGCGAGCAGTGCCAACAGGATCCCTGCCTCCAGACTGAAAGCCAGGCTGTTCGCCAGCCCGATCCCGGGAGCCCCCAGCGGCTTGAACAACCCAATGCCTGCGACGACGAAGACCACCGCACTCACCATGGAGACCAACAGCGGCGTGCGCGCATCCTGGCGCGCGTAGAACGCCCGGGCCGCAACCTCAAGCAGCGAATGCCCTGCCAGTCCGACCAGGAAAGCGCGTGTGGCCCAGGCCACCAGGTCGGTACCTGTCGGGTCGAATCCGAACGCCGCCTGGAGCAAGGGGCGGATCGTGATAGCCAAGATGACGGTCGTGGGCAGGGCGAAGGCGAGCAGCACCTGGACGGCGCGGGCCAGGCTGGCCTCAAAGCCGCGTTCGTCGCCGCGAGCAGCCTGCTCCGAGAGCGTTGGCAGGATGGCCGTGCCGAGCGCCGTGCCGACGATGGTCTCGGGCACCTGCATGATCAACCAGCCGAAGGCCAGCGCCGTCACCGCACCGACTCCCAGCCGGGAGGCGAGGTTGTCCTGCACGATGAAGATCAGGTTGAAGGCGCCGATGGTCAGGATGCGCGGGCCCAGCAAGCGTGCAATCTGGCGGACACCCGGGTGGTTCAGTCCGAGGCGCGGGAACCAGCGGAAGCGGAAGCGGAGCAATCCGGGGATCTGCACGACCAGGTGCAGGCAGGCGCCCAGGATGACGCCGTAGACCAGCCCGTGCACGCCCATCCCGGCGGCCGGCAGGCGCAGCGGTCCGAACGTCAGACCCACCGTGGGAGCGAGGACCAGCGCGCCGAAGATCTGCCCGAGGTCGTAGAAGACCGGCGCCATGGCCGGCAGCAAAAAGTGCTGGTTGGCCTGCAAGCCCGCCATCACGAGCCCGCTGAGCGAGAAGACCAGCGTGGCGATCAGGTTGAGCCGCATCAGGCTGACGACCAGCGACTGCAGTTCCGGCGAGAAGCCTGGCGCGATCCCCAGCTCGGAGCGAACGATTGGGCCGGCAAGAGCGGCAATCCCCAGCGCCAGGCCGCCCGTCAGAAGGAAGGCCCAGTTGCCTATGCGGCTGAAGAGCTCCCACATCGGCGGCCGTCCCTGCCGGTCGAGGACCTCGGACAGAACCGGGATGAGCGCCAACGCCAGCGCACCGCCGGAGATCAAGGCGAACAGCAGGTCCGGGAGGTTGTTAGCGGCGTTGAAGGCGTCCAGTTCGGCGCTGACGCCGAACTGACGGCCGATGAGGATCTGGCGCAGGAATCCCAGACCCTTGTCTAAGGTGAAGAAGATGGCGATGAGGAGCGACGAGCGCGCCACGTGCGATAACGTGCGCGTGGTTCTGGGGTTGGCGACGGTCGCCGATGTCATCGTGGATCGCTCGGTCAGGGCGCGGCGCCCAATGCCTGCAGCAGCTCGAGGCTTGGGGCGAAGCCTTCGTGGTACTGCAGGCTTGTCATCAGGTCGTCGACGGCGCCGGCCGAGTCGCCTATGGCGGCACGCGCCCGGGCGCGCCAGTACCAGCTTTCCTCGAGCGTCGGCTCGCTGGAGTTCACCAGTGTCTGCGTGGCCAGGCTGATGACGTCGCCGTAGCGGCCGGTGAAGAAGTAGGCGAAGTAGGGGCCGGTCTGGTACCACAGCATGCGCCAGGCGCGGTGCTCGGGATCGGACACCGCCAGCTGGGCGTCGACGGCATAGGCCTCATCGAAGGCCTGCGCCGCCCCGGCGTAGTCTTGAAGCCGAACCAGGCTGCTGCCGCGGTTGAACCAGGCGAAGAACTGCTCGCGCCCGAGGCTGGCGAAGACCTCATCCGATGCTTTCTGAGCCGCCGCCTGGCTGTTGGCCGCCTCCTCGGCATGCGGCCCGAGAAGGCTCATCACCTCCGCCTCGCGGTCGCCGGGGTAAAGGACCAGATACGTGTAGTTGAAGGCCTGCCAGTGGGTCAGCATGTCGGCGTAACTGACCGGCAGGTCGGCCATGATGTAGGAGTCCTGGGCCGTGAATCGCTGGCGGGCATCGTCGTAGCCGGTGATCACCTCGTAGTGACCCATCCAGCCATCGAAGCCATCGCCCTCGAAACCCTTCTCGACCAGGACCGGGAAGCCGGCGGCCAGGAAGCGCTTGATCACGTCCAGGTCGCCGCCGACGCGCACGATCACGCTGAAGTCGGTCTCGTCCTCGACGAATCCGGCCATCTCGTACGGCATGACGTTCTTGTCGCGCGGATTGGGCTTGAGATAGGCAGCAGTGTCACGCTGGTCGCCCTGCCAGCCCCAGAAGGACAGCGCCATCGACAGGTTCGCCGGGCCGCAGTTGTTCCACTTCTGGTATTCGTGGCGCACGCCGCGAAGCTGGACGCTCGCCGGGATAGGGGTGGGTTCGATCGTCGGCGTCGGGGTGACGGTCGGCGGCAGCGTGGGGCCGGGCGTGGGGGTCATCGTCGCGGTCGGCGTGAGGGCCGCCAGCGTGGTCTGCACCATGGCCCGCAGCGTGGGGTCCGGGGTGAAGACGGCCTGCTCGGGAGGGGACAGGGCGTACTTGATCCGGGCGCGCAATTCGCTGACGCGCCAGCCAACCCGGTCCTGAACGAAGGGCAGGTTGTAGAGGACGACCAGGAGACCAAGGAGGGCGAGGGTGGCGAGGCATCCGAGCGCGACCCACCGCCGGCGGGGACGGAGCATGGGGCGATTATACCTGCAGGCCTGGCTCAACCGGCTCCCAGATGACGTGAGCCCGGCGGTGAAAGCGTTCCAGTACTTTCAGCAGCGAGGCACCGAGCATGCTGATCAGCACGACATTGCCGATCGAGGCCGTTGTATCCCAGGCGAGTGAGGTCACCAGGTAGAAGCGGCCGTAGCTCGCCAGAGTCTGCATCAGGTCGAGGCCGGGCTGCCAGGCGAGATCCGGAGCCTGGATGGCATATGGCCAGAAGTACAGGTTGGTCAGTGCGCCATACGCCCAGCCCCACGCCGCGCCATAGGCGGCCAGGATCAGCAGGCGGGGGCCCTTGCGCGGCAGCCAGGCGGCGCCGAGTCCAACCCATCCGGCGGCCATCATCTGATACGGTGTCCACGGGCCGATGCCTCCGGCGGTCAGCGGGCCGGAGACGAGCATCGTCAGCGCGCCCATCATGAAGCCCAGCCGCGAGCCGAGCGTGTAGCCCACCAGGATGATCAGCAGGTACACGGGCGAGAAGCCGCCCGGCAGAGGCACGATGTTGTCGATCACACGCAGGACGGTATTCAGCCCGACGAGAGCGCCGAGCAGGGCAATGGTGTGCAGCGTCAGTCCCTGCTGGGCCTCGGCGATGAGTGCCAGCAACACGAGCCCGGCCGCGCCGCTGAACAGCAACAGGGCGGCCCGCGACTGCGAGGCTGCCGGGATGACCGGCGCCCAGAAGGGGTACAGGAAGAACGCCAGCCCGACCAGATTCATCAGCAGGAAGACGATATTGGCCGGCGTGAACCGGCGGGTCCAGCGCATCTGAGTCATGGGCCTGCCTGGCGCACAATGACTTGCCCGCGCTCGGGGCCGACGGAGATCCAGCCGACCGGGACGGCGAGAAGCGTCACAATGCGTTGGATGTAGGCTCGGGCGGAGTCGGGGAGCGCGTCCCAGGAGCGGAGTGCACTCACGTCCTGCTGCCAGCCCGCGCACGGCTCGTACTCAGGCACGCAATCGTCGAGGTGCGAAGGCAATCCCGGCAGATCGGCATAGTGCTGTCCCTGGCATTGGTACCCCACACACACCTGAAGCGAAGGCAGTCGGCCAAGGATATCGAGCTTGGTGAGGGCCAGATCCGTCAGCCCATTGAGGCGCGCGGCATAGCGCAGCAGTACGCCGTCGAGCCACCCGACGCGGCGCGCGCGGCCAGTGGTCGTACCGAACTCATCCCATGGGTTGGCGCCGGTGCCGCGCAACTTCTCGGCCGTCGCGCCGAAGACCTCCGTGGGAAACGGCCCGGCACCCACGCGCGTCTGGAAGGCCTTGGCGACGCCGATGACGCGGCGCACGTGCCGCGGCCCGATCCCCAGGCCCAGCAGCGCGCCGGCGGCCGTGGGCGATGAACTGGTGACGTACGGATACGTCCCGTGATCCAGGTCGAGCAAGGTGCCCTGCGCGCCTTCGGCCAGGACGGTTTGACCGGCATGGAGTGCATCGGCGAGCATGGCACCGACATCGGCCAGGTACGGACGGAGCCGCGCAGCGTGCTCTCGGTAGAGTCGGGCCGACTCGGATGGATCGGGGCAGGGGAGCTGGTAGTAGGTTTCGAGCAGGCGGGCGGTCCGTTCGTCATGCTTGCGAACCGCTTCGGCGAACGCCTCGGGGTCACGCATGGCCTCAGCGCGCAGGCCGAGGCGGGAGGCCTTGTCGGCGTAGGCCGGGCCGATGCCGCGGCCGGTGGTACCGAGGCTGCCGGCGGCGCGAGCACTCTCCTCGGCCCCGTCGAGGGCGCGGTGGGCAGGGGTGATGATGTGCGCGCCCGGTGAGAGCAGGAGGCGCGCGGGGGAGACATCGATGCCGGCGGCGGCCAGCGCCTCCATCTCGTCGAGCAACGTGCCGGGGTGGATGACCATCCCGTTGCCCAGCACGCCACGCGTTTGAGGTTGCAGGATGCCGGACGGGATCAGGTGCAGCTTGAACAGCCGGTCGCCCACGGTGACCGAGTGGCCGGCGTTGTCGCCGCCGCTGTAGCGCGCTACCACGTCGGCCTGCGCCGCCAGCAGGTCGGTGATCCGCCCCTTGCCCTCGTCCCCCCACTGCGCTCCCACAAGGATGTCGAGCGGCATGGCGTTGACCCCGCGAGGCAGTATAACATCGGAGGTACTTCCCGCCTCCGAAATGACGTTCAGCGGCGATGGCGATGATTCCGGATAGGGCGGTGCACAACGAGCGACAGCGGCTCTCGCGGCGAGGTTGCCTGAAACTGGGAGGGCTGACCGCGGCGGGGATGGCCGTTGCAGCCGGAAGCGCCTGGTATGCGCGCAGAGCTGCGCCGCGCGGGCTCGAGGTCACAACGTTCGACCTGCACCTGCCGGATCTCCGACCGGAGCTGGACGGCGTGCGCATCGCCCACCTGAGTGATCTGCACGCCTCCGATATCGTCGGTCCGGAGTGGATCCGGCACAGCGTGGACGAAGTCAACACGTTCGAGCCGGACCTGGCATGCCTGACCGGCGATTTCGTTTACCGTTCTGCCGGCTGGGCGCGGGGATGTGCGGCAGAGCTCTCGCGTTTGAAGGCGCCCGCCGGTGCCTTCGCCGTACTCGGCAACCATGACCTCTGGAACGGGGCCAATGCCATTGCCTCCGCCCTGATGCAGGCCGGCATCCGCGTGCTTCGTAACGAAGGAGAAGGCGTGCGCTTGCGGGAGGCCAGGCTGTGGATCATCGGCCTGGAGGACCCGGGCCTGAGCTGCCTAAACGACGATCGCGGCTGGGACGGGATGCGCCGGGCGTGGGCAGCCGCCAGGAAGGCAGCGACGGATGTTCTTGCCGGCGTGCCTTCAACCGAGCCCAGCCTGCTTCTGGTACACAACCCGGACTTCATGGAGATGATGGGCGATCAACCCGTGGATCTGGCGCTCGCCGGACACACGCACGGAGGCCAGGTTGTCCTTCCGTTCGTGGGGCCGCTTCTGCTGCCCTCCTGCTTCGGCGACAAGTACGCCAGCGGGCTGGTTCAATCCCCGGGAGGGCCAGTGTATGTCAGCCGTGGTGTCGGACTGATCGAGCCGGCCGTGCGGTGGAACTGCCCGCCCGAAGCCGCGGTGATCACGCTGCGGCGAGGAGAGGGCTGACCGGCGAAGGGGGCTGCCCGGTGAACGCAATCCTGAGCGGGTGGTGAACCGGCTATAATCGATGTGAGGTCCTGCCGTGCGATCCGTTGCTCGCGCCCTCGTTCTGTCAGTCCCACTGTTGCTACTGGCGGGCCTGATGATGCGCGTCCCTGCCTCGGCGGGTGGCGCCGCCCGACCGGAAAGCCAGGGTGGTTACGCCACGCCGACGCCCGGTCCTGACGGCAAGATCGTGTACATCATTCAGGAAGGTGACACGCTGTGGGTGATCGCCGCGCGGGCGGGTCTCAGCGTGGAACAGCTGCGCGCCTTGAACGGGCTGGCGATCAACGACTTCATCGTGCCGGGCAAGCCGCTCCTGCTCGGCTACGCCGGGCCTGCTCAGCCGACGGCCCCGGCGGGGGAGGCGCCCACCCCAACAACGGCCCCTCCATCGCCGACACCCGTCTTTGGCACGGCCACGATCTGTGCCCTGCTGTTCGTGGATCAGAATGGCAATGCGCGCCTGGACGCCAGCGAGCCTCCACTGGGTGGCGGGCAGGTGAGCATCGCCGATGTCAGCGGGCGACTGGCGGCGGAATTCTCCACGCAGGTCGAGTACACCGAGGACAACCTGCCGCTGAGCCACTGCATCGCCGACCTGCAGACCGGCGACTACAACGTCAGCGCCGCCGTTCCGCCGGACTACAATCCGACGACGGTGATGAGCGTCCCCGTCCGGCTCGACCCGGGCGACACGCGCTATGTCGAGTTCGCCGCTCAGCCGAGCGCGGCGCTGGTGAACTCCGGGGACGGGGGTGGAGCCCGGTCGACGGCCCTGGGCCTGCTCGGCCTGCTCTTGCTGGCGGCGGCCGGAGGGTTGGCGGTCTACGCCACGCGGCTGGGCCGCAAGTCCCCGCGTTGGAACCGTAAGTAGACCCGACGGTCCCTACCTCGCCCGCAGAATCTCCTGCAACGCGCCCAGCAGCGTGACGACATTCTCCCGTCGGCTTGAGTGACCCATCAGGCCGATGCGCCAGACCGCGCCGGCCAGGGGACCGAACCCGCCGGCGATCTCGATGTTGTAGTCCTGGAGCAGCCGGCGCCTCACGCCGGCATCGTCGAGGCCGGCCGGCAGCGTGGGGGTGGACAGGCTTGGCAGACGCAGTGGCTCCGGGACGAACAAGGGCAGGCCGAGCGCGTCCAGCCCCTGCCACAGAAGCTCCGCGTTCCGCCGATGGCGGTCGAAGCGCGCCTCGAGCCCTTCTTCCTTCACCAACCGGAGCGCCTCGCGCAGAGCGTAGGCCAGGCTGATCGGCGCTGTGTGGTGGTAGGCCGGCGTTTCGCTCCAGTACTTGCCGAGGAGCGTCAGATCCAGATAGAACGAGGAGACCGGCGTGCGGCGGGAGCGGATCTTCTCTTCGGCGCGTGGGCCGACGGTGATGGGCGCCATGCCCGGCGGCGCCGAGAGGCACTTCTGCGAAGCGCTGTAGGCCACATCCACGCCCCAGGCATCGACCTCGACGGGCAGTCCGCCAAGAGAGGTCACGCAATCGAGGACCAGCAGCGCGTCATGCCGGTGGCAGGTGTCGGCCACGGCGGCGATGTCTGGCTGGCGGGCGCCGGTCGAGGTTTCGGCGTGCACCAGCGTGACGACCTTGGCGGGGTGTGCCTTGAGCGCGTGTTCAATGGCGTCGACAGCAAATACCTGTCCCCAAGGTACCTCGAGCCTCTTGACCTGCGCTCCCTGCCGCCGTGCGATTTCCGCTAGGCGGTCCCCAAAGAAGCCATGGACGCAGGCCAGGACCGGATCTCCGGGCTCCACGAGGTTGGCCAGCGCCGCCTCCATCGCCGAAGTGCCCGTGCCGGACACCGCCAGCGTCAGGCGGTTGCCGGTCTGGAAGACCATGCGCAGCAGCGTTTGGATGTCGGCCAGCACGGCGATGAATTCGGGATCCAGGTGGCCGAGCAGCGGTGTGGCCATCACGCGCAGAACGCGCGGCGCCACCAGGCTGGGTCCCGGGCCGAGGAGCAGGCGCGGGGAAGGGTCAAGATCGTGGTCGATGGACGGCATGAGTGCCTCCATGGGAAGCGTGGCTTGATTGTAGACCGGGCGGGCGGCGGCGGACAACCTCGGACAGCCCGGCGGGCGGCGGTCCGCGTGGTGGGTCGAAAGGCGCGCGAGAGGTCAGGCTGCACGTTTGAGCGTGGACAGCCATCGGCGCGGGCATAGGTTTTCAGGTCCCTTGCAGACCGCGCCCCCGGGCCGATTCCGTTCTAGGATGTAGATGGTCGAACCAACAACGTGAGCCGAACTCCGGGTTTCCATCAGGGAAGGGAGGAGGTGGCTATCCGAGGAAGACAGCAGCCCTCAAGGCTGGTCCCACACTGAGGCAGAAGAGAGGCGAGCCCGCGGGTTCGCCTCTCTGGTTTCGCGTGGAGCGCCGTCCAGTCGGCTCTCGAAGTCGAGGAACTTCGGGAGTCGCTGGAGCCTAACCTGCCAGCATCTGGCGCACGACGGCGTGCAGGATCCCTCCGTGGCGGTAGGACTCCAGCTCGAGGGGCGTGTCGATCCGTACACGAGCCTTGAACTCAACCAGCGCACCGGACTCGCGTGCGGCGCGCAGGCTGATCATCCCGCCTGGCGTCAACGCCTCGGCCAGACCGTGCAGGCTGAAGGTCTCGTGCCCTGTGAGGAGCAACGTGTGCGGGCTCTCGCCCGGAAGGAACGTCAGCGGCAGGACGCCCATGCCCACCAGGTTGGAGCGATGGATACGCTCGAAGGATTCGGCCAGGACGGCGCGCACACCCAGCAGGCGAGTTCCCTTGGCTGCCCAGTCGCGCGACGAGCCCGTCCCGTACTCCTTGCCGGCGATGACCAGCAGCGGCACGCCCTCGGCGCGGTAGCGCATGGCGGCGGAATAGATGCTCATGCGCTCGCCGTCCGGCAGGTGAAGTGTCACGCCGCCCTCGACGCCCGGCACGAGCAGATTCTTGAGGCGTATGTTGCCGAAGGTCCCGCGGGTCATGACCCGGTCATTGCCGCGCCGGCTGCCGAACGAGTTGAACTCGCGCGGCTGCACGCCTTGCTCGATCAGGTATCGTCCGGCCGGTCCGTCCGACGGGATGGCGCCGGCAGGGGAAATGGCATCCGTCGTGACCGAGTCGCCCAGCAGGGCGAGCACACGCGCCTGGACGATATCGCTCAGCGGCGGGACCTCGGGCGTCAGGTCCTCGAAGAACGGCGGCTCTTGGATGTAGGTTGACAACGGATCCCAGGCATACAGATCGCCGGCGGTGATGGGAAGTGCATTCCAGGCGTCGCTGCCGCTGAACACTTCGGCGTAGCGTTCGCGGAAGAGCTCCGGGGTGACATGCTGGCTGACGATCTCCTGAACCTCGGCGGTCGACGGCCACAGGTCACGCAGGTAGACCGGTTGGCCCTGCGCATCAACGGCCAACGCGTCATGGGTCAGGTCGACGTCGGTGCTGCCCGCCAGGGCCAATGCCACGACCAGCGGCGGTGAGGCCAGGAAGCTGGCGCGGACATGAGGGTTGATGCGCCCTTCGAAGTTGCGGTTCCCCGAGAGCACGGCCGCCGCCACCAACTCGCCTTCTCCGATGGCGCGCACAACCTCGCCTGGCAGCGGTCCGCTGTTCCCGATGCAGGTCGTGCATCCATAGCCGACAACGTTGAACCCGAGGTCGGCCAGCGGTTCGAGCAGGCCGGCACGACGCAGGTAGTCGGTCACCACGCGAGATCCCGGCGCCAGGCTGGTCTTCACGTAGGGTGGGACGCGCAGCCCTCGGCGCAGGGCATTGCGGGCCAGCAGCCCGGCGGTGACCAGCACGGATGGATTGGAGGTATTGGTGCATGAGGTGATGGCGGCGATGACTACCGCCCCGTGTCCGATCTCGACGGCCGCGCCATTGGTGCCCACACTCACGCGGCGCGACGACGCCTCCGGCGGGACAGCGAAGCCGCCCTCGCTGACCGGTGCGGTCAGCGTTCGCTGGAAGGTGGATTGCAGCTGCGACAGCGGGACGCGATCCTGTGGGCGCTTGGGGCCGGCCAGGCTGCTCTCGATTGAATCGAGCGGCAGGTCTACGACCTCCGAGTACTCCGGATCGGGTGTCGACGCGGTGCGGTAGAGCTGCTGCTCGCGGCAGTAGCGTTCGACAAGGTCGATCGCCTCCTCCGTCCGGCCGCTCAGCCGCAGGTAGCGAAGCGTCTCGTCGTCCACCGGGAAGAACCCAACGGTGGCACCGTACTCGGGCGCCATATTGGCCAGCGTCGCCCGGTCGGGGAGCGAAAGCCCCTGCAGTCCGGGGCCGAAGAACTCCACGAACTTGTCGACCACGCCGTGGCGGCGCAGACGCTGCGTGACCGTGAGAACCAGGTCGGTGGCCGTGACGCCGTCGGGCAGCTGGCCGTGCAGCCGCACACCGACGACCTCGGGAGCCACGATGACGAGCGGCTGGCCGAGCATGGCGGCCTCGGCCTCGATCCCGCCGACGCCCCAGCCGATCACACCCAGACCGTTGATCATCGTGGTGTGGGAGTCGGTGCCGACCAGCGTGTCGGGGTAGGCCTGCCCGTCGCGCGCCAGGACGACGCCGGCCAGGTACTCCAGGTTGACCTGATGCACGATGCCCGTTGCCGGCGGGACGACGCGAAAGTTGCGGAACGCCTGTTGGCCCCAGCGCAGGAACTCATAGCGTTCACGGTTGCGCTGGAATTCGAGCTCGGCATTGCGGCGGAGCGCTTCAGAGGAGGCAAAGAAGTCGACCTGGACGGAATGGTCGACGACCAGGTCGACGGGGATACGCGGGTTCACCCGGGCCGGATCCCCTCCCAGGCGCGCCAGGGCGGCGCGCATCGATGCCAGATCGACGACAGCCGGAACGCCTGTGAAATCCTGCATCAGGACCCGGGCGGGCAGGAAAGGAATCTCGGGACGCCTTGGCGCGCTTGGAGTCCATCCGGCAAGAGCCACCACATCGTCCGGGGAAATGCTGTACTCGCCCACCTGCCGCAGGACAGCCTCCAGAAGGACGCGCAGTGAGAATGGAAGATGAGCCAGCGTGCACAGTCCGGCGCGCTCCAGGCTTTCCAGACGATGAATGCGGTAGCTGCCGGAACGGGTCGCCAGGGTCGAGATGGCGCCGAAGACATTCGAATCCATCCTGGGCTCCATGCGCGGCCAGATTGGGGCCGGGGAGGGAGAGTATAATCCCGACCAGTTGCCACCCGGCGGCGATTCTGCGCAGAGGTGCCCCCGCCTTGCTCGTCTGGCTGCTGCTCGGATCCTGGGCCCTGGCCGGTCTGGCGCACCTGCTGCACCGGTTGGACCGGCAGTACGGGCGCAATTCCCTGGCTGCATATCTTCAAACGCTCGCCATCCTCGATGTCTGGCGCGGGACGTTGTTCGCCCTGGCCGCCACCTCGGGCGAGTGGATGGCGCAATTCCCTCTCGGCGGTTTCGCGCTCACCCCCCGGCTGGTAGCCCCTGTCATCCTGCTCAGCATCCTGGCGGTCTACACCGCCGAGGGGACGGCACAGGCGACGCTGCGCATCCTCAACCTGTTCGTCCTTGGGATCGTGTGGGGTCTGGCCGTCCCCTTCGTGATTGGCCTGGCTGGGCTCCTGGGGTGGATGCCGATCCCCGGCGCGCTGGCTGACCTGCTGCTCTCGGGCAGCGGGGCGCGGCTGTCGGAGGTCCTGGCGCTTGTCGTTGGGATGTATGCGGCGATTGTTAGCTACCAGTTCCTGGCCAATCGGCGCTGGCGCATGGCTCGCTGGCTCTCGGGGATGCTGGCGCTGCTGGCCGGGGCCGTCATCCAGGCCCTGCTTTTCGGCGTGGGTTCCCTGTGGGGGATGGAGAACGGCCCCTCGCGGTTCTTGGGAGAGTTGGGCGGAGCGCTGCTCTCCGTGGTGGCTCTGATGCCGGTGTCGATTCTGTACCTGCGATGGCTGGAGACACAGGTGCGCGGAAGCGAAATTGCGACAGGCCGACGACCGGCCATCGCGGTCTTGAAAGAGACGTTCGACCTGAGTCGGGCGCTGACCGAATCGCGCCAGACCGTCACGCGCCTCAGCGAGACGCTGCGCGTTCTCATCGAAGCGCGGCACCGGATCGTCCAGGCTGAGGACCCGGACCAGTTGATGCAGGACATCTGCGACCTGCTCGTTCGCTCGCGCCGCTACCGGTTTGCATGGATTGGGATGAAGCGGCAGGGAGACCGTGTTGTCTTCCCGGCGGCGCAGAGCGGAGCCGGATTGGACTACCTGAACTCGGTGACGATCACCTGGGACGAGACACCCACCGGCCGGGGGCCGATGGGTGTCGCCATCCGCGAGAACCGGGCACAGGTGATTGAGGACACGCGCACGGACGAGCGCTTCCAACCCTGGACGAAGGAAGCCGTGGCGCGCGGCTACCTTTCTGTGGCGGGGATCCCCATGCGCAGCGGCGGCGAGGTCGTCGGCGGCCTGGCCGTGTACGCGGAGACACCCCGGGGGTTCTCTGCCGACGAGCTCGATCTCCTGCAGGGTGTTGCGGATGACCTGGCGCACGGGCTGGGGCGCCTGCGGGCCGAACAACTCAACGCCCGGCGGATGCACCAGCTCGATACCCTGCGCGCCATGACTCAGGACATGATCTCTCTGCGCGATGTCCCGCGCCTTCTGGACCGTGTCCTCGAACGCGCCGTCGATCTGCTGGAGGGAAGCTCCGGCGGACTGTACCTGGCCGACCGCCAGCGGGGCGTGCTCCGAGCCGTGGCGGCCTGCCGCCTGCCGATCGACATCCTTGGGGTGGAGCTGCACTACGGCGAGGGGGCGGCGGGTCGGGCGGCCGAGTCGGGACGGGGGCTGATCGTTCCCGACTATCGAGCCTGGCCAGACCGCTCGAGCGCCTACGCGCCGGATGCCCCGCTGCATGCCGTCCTGGCAGCTCCCATGGTGTGGCAGGGGGAGGTCGTGGGCGTCATCGACGTCCTGCGGGACGAGGGAATGACGCCGTTCGCCGAACGTGACCTGGACCTGCTGCATCTATTCGCCAATCAGGCGGCACTGGTTCTGGAGAATGCGCGCCTGATCGATGGGGCGCAGCAGCGGGTCGAGCAGCTGAGCCTGCTGCACGAGCTGACGCTGGCGGCGATCGGCGCCGAAAGCCGTCCGGACTTCGTCGATGTCCTCACGCGGCGCATGCTGGCATTGTTGAAGGCGGACACCTTCATGCTCACCCGATGGGATTACGAGCAAGGCGTTCCCCGCAACGAAGGGGCAAGCGGCTCTTTGCTGGAGGCCGTTCCGCGGCTGCAAGCCTTGCCCGGGGAACTCACATTGACCGAGAGCTCACTGGCGGCCGGGAAGGCACTGGCGATCGAGGCGGTCGGGCACAGTGGCCTTCTCAGCCCGCGCCTGGCGGCCGCCTTCCCGGCTCCATCGGCGCTCGTGATCCCGCTGATTGTCGGCGCTCGCTGGTATGGGGCCGTGCTCCTCGGGTTCGACCGTCTGCGCGCCTTCCAGCCGGAGGAGATCGCCCTGGCCGAGCAGGCTGGGGCGCTGGTGGCGCTGGCTATGGCCAAGCTTGAGGCGATCGAAGCGGAGCTGGATCGGAGTGCGACGCTCGCCGCGCTGCGGCAGGCCAGCCTGGCGGTGACCTCGCGCCTGGACCTGAACGCCGTGCTCCAGGCCGTGCTCGAGCACGCGCTGAAGCTGTTCAAGGGGGATGACGGTCACATCTTCCTGTTTGACGGCGAGCGGCTCAGCTTCGGCGCCGCGCGTTGGGCGGACTCCGACCGGCATGAGCCCTATTCCGCCCCGCGGCCGGACGGCCTGACGATGCGCGTCGCGCGTAGCGGCGCACCGATCGTCATCCCGTCGGTGGATGAGCACCCGCTGTTTGCGGAGTGGCGCTGGGGCGGGGCGATCGTCGGAGTTCCGCTGCGCGCAGGCAGGCAGGTACTCGGCGTCATGAACCTGGCGTTCCGTCGCCCGCGCCCGTTCAACGACGCCGAGCTGGACGACCTCCAACTGATGGCGGATCAGGCGGCGCTGGCACTTCAGAACGCCTCGCTGTTCGCGCAGGCGGATGCTGAACGACAGCGCCTGCGGTTGCTCTCGGACGTGGGCCGCCGCCTGGTAGCCAGCGTGGAGCCCGACACGATCCTGCAGCAGGCCGTGAGCATGACGACCCAGAGCCTGGGCGGGCGATCGGGCAGCGCCTTCCTGCTCGAGCCGGCAGGCAACCGGCTGCGGCTTGCCGCAGTCTGCCGTGCGGACGGTCTTCCTGTGCAGGAACTGGCCGAACGGCTCGACCTTAGCCTTGAACGCGGTCTCGAAGGCTGGGTAGCCACCCATCGGACGGCCGCGTGGGTAGAGGACGTGCAACGCGACGAACGCTGGCTCAAGATCACCGGAGTCGACGATGGTGGGGGAAGCGCCATCAGTGCGCCGCTCCTTGTCGAGGACCGGCTGCTTGGGGTCATGACGATCCTGGGGGACGGCCCATTCAGCCAGGATCATCTGGAGCTCCTGGAGGCGATCTCGCGGCAGGTTGCCCTGGCCCTGTCCAACGCCGGGCGCTACAAGGAGGTGGAGCGCCGCTTGCGCGAACAGGTGGCCTTGCAGCACGTGGCGCAGGTCATTGGCCGCCGTCTGGAGATGCAGCCGCTGCTCGAGGAGGTCTGCAAGCAGGTGGCGGACGTCCTGGGCTACCGGAACGTTGAGATCCTCCTGGTGGAGGGCGAGGAGTTGATCAAGCGGGCGGCCAAGGGCGCCGACGCCGCGGTAGGGATACATATTCCGTTGGCCAACGGGATTGTCGGTCGTGTGGCGCGCACCGACCGGACCGCCTTCGTGCCGGATGTTCGCCTCGACGCAGATTATGTCGAAGCCATCGCCACGACGCGCTCCGAGATCGTCGTGCCGCTGCACAAGGGCAACCTGGTGATCGGCGTCCTGAATGTCGAGTCCCCCATGCCCTATGGGCTCAGCGAGGACGACGCCCGCCTGCTGTCACTGCTGGGCGATCAGGTGTCGGTGGCCATCGAGAATGCCGCCCTGTATGATCGGCTGCGGCGTCACAGCACGGATCTGGAACGGACGGTCGCCGAACGGACCACACGACTGGCGGAGGCGTTGGAACAAGCCACCGAGGCTGACCGGCTGAAGACCCAGTTTGTGGCGGATGTATCCCACGAGCTGCGCACGCCGCTCACCAACATTCGCCTGTACCTGGAGCTGATCAGCCAGGCTAGCCGGGAGCGCTTCGCCGAGTACCTGGAGACCCTGAACCGGGAGACCGAACGCCTGGTCGATCTGATCGAGGATCTTCTGGCCATCTCGCGACTGGATGCGGGGACTCATCCTCCGGAGATGGCGCCCCTGGACCTGAACGCGCTGGCCCGCGGGCTGGTGGCTGATCGCCGCCGGATGTTTGATGAACGTCGCCTGCAGGTCTCGTTCGAGCCCGACGAGAATCTGCCGGAGGTGGTGGCGGACGGGCGGCTGCTTTCCCAGGTCGCGGCGAACCTGATGACCAATGCCATGCACTACACGCTGCCGGGCGGGCGCGTCGGTCTGGCAACCGAATCCGTCGTCGTCGACGGCAGACAGTGGGCGACCCTGAGCGTGACCGACACCGGTCTGGGGATCCCGGCCGACGAGCAGGGGCATGTCTTCGAGCGCTTCTATCGCGGCACGGCCAGCCGGCGCATGGGCACGCCCGGGACCGGGCTCGGCCTTTCGATCTGCAAGGAGATCCTGGACCGGCACGGCGGGCGAATCCAGCTCCAAAGCCGGGCGGGCGAAGGGAGCACGTTCACCGTGTGGCTCCCGGCCGGCACGGACCACGCTCGCAGCCCACGGGGCCAACCGTTGCCGAGGGGTTTGTAGAACCCCTTGGTGGAGTCAGGCTTCGAATCGGGAATCACCGCCGTGTATCCGTCCCGCGCGGAACGCCGTTGCGGGAAGGACCACGGGTTTCGAAAGCCGCAGCACCAACCGTCCTTCCCATCCGCGTTGAAACCGACGAAGCAGGATCGCGAGGCGCAGCGCGTGATGAGGACGCGCACCTGTCAGCTGCTCGGCGCAACGTCGAGCTGCAGCCGCAGCGCGATCGGCGCGTAGCTGAAGCGGTGGATCGGGGATGGGCCTAGGCGTGCGAGGGCTTCCTGGTGCCGGGCGGTGCCGTAGCCTTTGTGGTCGCCAAACCCATACCCCGGCCAGGCGACCTCAAGTTCGGCCATCCGCTGGTCACGGGCCACCTTGGCGATCACGGAGGCGGCGGCGATCGATAGGCTGCGCGCGTCGCCATGCGTCAGGGGCGTCTGCGGCACCGTGACGCCCGTGAGACGCAGATGGTCGATCAATAGGTGATTGGGCGGCACGCCGAGCGCATCCAGGGCGCGGCGCATGGCGGCCCGCGTGGCCGCCATCAGGCCGATCGAGTCCACCTGCTCGGGCGGAGTTTCGCCGACGCCCACCGCCAGGGCGACGCCGTGGATGCGCTCCGCCCACACCGCACGCTGCCGAGCGGTCATCACCTTGGAGTCGCGCACGCCGTGCAGCGTCTCCAGCAGGGTAGCGTCCGAGGAGGGCAGTACGACCGCCGCGGCGACCACCGGCCCCGCCCAGGCGCCGCGGCCGGCCTCATCGATTCCGGCTACCAGGCACAGCCCCGAATCCCACAGGCGCTGTTCGTGTGCGAGATCGGGATGATCGGGCAGGTCAGCGCGGCGGCCCATAGCGACCATGCGCCGCGTACCAGCGGATGCGCACCAGGTCCGTCAGCATCGCCAGGGAATCCCGCACCAGGCGCACCCGGCTGCCGGAAGCGTGAGTCCAGGGAATAGGGACCTCGACGATCTGATAGCCCTTGCGCCGCGCAAGGAACAGCACCTCGACGTCGAACGTCCACCCATCGAGGACCTGCAGGCGGAAGAGCTCATCGGCGGCATCGGCGCGAAAGCACTTGAACCCGCATTGCGTGTCTTGCAGCCCGGGGACGGCGAGCAGGCGCACTAGTAGATTGAACCCGCGGCCGATCCAGTGCCGGTAGGCCGGCTCACGGAAGCGCGCGGCGCCTGGCGCCTCGCGCGAGGCAATGGCGATGGCGGCATCCGGGAGGAGCGGCGGAAGAAACCACGTGACGCACTCGATGGGCATCGACAGGTCCACATCACAGATGAAGCGGTACTCCCCAGTTGCGGCCAGGATGCCGCGGCGGACGGCCAGGCCTTTGCCGCGTGACTGTTCGCGCAGCACGCGCAGGCTGGGGTGCTGCCGGCCGAAAGCCTCCGCCACCTCCGCCGTGCGGTCGGTGCTGCCGTTCTCGACGACCAGGATCTCCGATGAATGGGGTTGCGATGCCAGGAACGCCAGGATGCGGTTCAGGCTGTCTGCGAGGCGGTCCTCTTCGTTGTAGGCCGGGATAATGATCGACAGGAACGGAGGCAAGGCAGCCCTCAGCGCGGCTAGCCGAACGGCAGCCCGTAGAAGACGACGTAGGCGAATCCGGCGAGGATGATCAGCTCGCCGATGATCATGATCGACAGCAGGATCACCCACTGGCGCCGGGTGAGCCCAGCGCGCCGTCGGCGGGTCTTGGGTAGAGGGCGCACTTCCTGGTGTGCCACCAGGGGCGCCTCAACGAAGGCCTGCGCCGCCTGGGCTGAGGCCGCAGTCGCCGCTGCCCCACTCGCGCGCGGTGCAACGTGCCGTGCGGCGGCACGCATCGACCCCGGGCGAATGTGCAGCGCGCCCGCCGAGCCGGCGGCCCAGGACTCGAGCTCCGTCTCCGGGAGGGTATGCGTCAGCGGTCCGGTCTGGCCGGTGCGCCCCGGTGCGACGGCTGCGGGAGTCTCCGGCAACGCCCGGGCCGCCGGCCCGGCAGGTTCCGGGGCAGCCTCAGATTTGATCTCAGCCGAAGGTTCGGCCGGCTTGGGCGTTGCGAGCGAGTCGAGCACGGCACCGATGTCTTCGCCGTCCATGATGGCCGGGAACGCCTGCAAGTTGTCGGCAAAATGGTCAATGGCATCCGCCAGGACGATGCGGACGCTGGGGCGGGCGGTGTCCACGTGCGTCCGGGGGTTTGTGAAGATGAGGACGGACTCGATCTCCGGCAAGGGGTAGCCCTGGCCCTTGAGGAAGCGCAAGAGCTGGATCGCCATCGTCAGCGCCGCGCCCTGCAGGTTGGGGCGAACCCGCTTGAATCGCCGGCTGCTGCTGTCGAACACCAGCCACTCATCCAGCTTCGCCCGGTAGATGCCTCGGATGGGAGTGGGGAAGATGACCCGGACGCCCTGCGGGCTGAGCAGGATCAACGGGATCGTGACGTCCGTGCCGGGCAGGACCTGATTGCGGACGAGTACGTGTTCATCCCCGAGCGCCTTGCTCAGGCGCTGGGTGACGGCCTGCTGGGCTTCCATCTCGCCATGCCAGCGCAAGCCGAATCGGAGCGTGCCGCGCAGCCGGCTCTCCAGGCTGATGGCCCCGCTTTCATCCCGGAACGAGGAACGCTCGATGACGATCATGGCCGGTCCTTCTAGGCCTCCACCGCGGGCGATGGCTGCGGCGTGATTATAAGGCAGAGCCTTCTGGCGACAAGCCGGCCGGAGGGCCGCCGTATAATGAAGTCCGGAGGCGGACATGCGCCATCGAAGCTGGTGGATGGGTGTCCTTCTGGGTGCCGTGTTGCTGGCGGGCTGGCGCTCGCCCGCCCGGAGCCAGTCGGAGGCCCTGGTGCTCGTGCTCCAGGCGCGTGGCCCACTGACGCCGGCCATGGCGGAGTACCTCGATCGCGGGCTGCGGCTGGCCGAGGCCCGCAATGCCGAGGCGGTGGTCCTGCAGCTGGACACACCTGGCGGTTCGATCGACCTGATGAGCCGGATGGTGCAGTCGATCCGGGCAAGCCAGGTGCCAGTGATCGTCTATGTCGCCCCTCGGGGCGCGATGGCCGGCAGCGCTGGCACCGTCATCACCCTCGCCGGCCACGCGGCGGCTATGGCCCCCGAAACGGCCATCGGCGCCGCCAGCCCGGTCAGCAGTCAGGGAGAGGACCTCGCCGCTACGGAGGAGGCGAAGGTCAAAGAGATCCTCAAGGCCGAAGTGCGGGCCCTGGCGGAACGGCGCGGACAGCAGGCGGTGACACTGGCCGAGGCGACCATCGAGTCGGCCCGGGCCGCCTCCGCCCGTGAAGCGCTGGAGGCCGGCCTCGTCGACCGGGTCGCCAACGACATCCCCGACCTGCTCCGGCAGATGGAGGGGATCACCGTCGAGGTCGACGGGCAGGCGCGTGTCCTGCACACCGCCTGGGCCTTCCCCCAGGCGATTTCCCAGACGCTCACCGAGCAGTTGCTCCAGATCCTAACCAACCCAAACATTGTGCTGTTGCTCATGACCGTGGGAGTGCAGGCGATCCTGATTGAGATCTCAAGCCCCGGCGGCTGGGCGGCAGGTTTCATCGGCGTCGTTTGCCTGGCACTCGGGGGCTATGGGCTTGGGATCCTGGATGTCAACTGGTTTGGGCTTGTGTTCCTCGTATTGGCGCTGGTCCTGTTCGTCCTCGACATCAAGGCACCGACCCATGGCGCGCTGACGTTGACCGGGGTCGCCTCGTTCATCGCCGGCGCTTTGGTGCTCTTCAACTCTCCCGGAACGCCCGCCTTCCAGCGGGTCTCGGTGCCCCTGGTCATCGGCACCGGTGTTGTGACCGCGGCGGGCTTCTTCGTCATGCTGACCTTTGTCGTCAGGGCACATCGCCGTCCCGTAGAGGTGGGCCGAGAGGCCCTGGTCGGACGCCAGGGGGAGGCCCGCACGGACCTTTCGCCTTCGGGAACCGTCCAGGTGGCGGGCGAATTGTGGTCGGCTGAAGTTGAGACGGGGATGCCCGCCATTGCCACAGGGGAGCGGGTCGAGGTGCTCGGGGTGAAAGGGCTTCGCCTGCAGGTGCAACCTGCCCCCAAGGGCCCGGTTGACGCCGGAACCCCCAAACTGTAAACTACCGCTGAACGTCACGCCCTGTAAGGAGGACTGTATGCCTGCGGCAGCATTCCGCCTGATCGTGCGCACCGGCCCCAATCCCGGGGTGGTGATCGATCTCACCAAGGAAGTATCGATGATGGGCCGGGATGTGACCAACGACGTTGTCCTTGGGGACGCGGAGATCTCGCGTCAACATGCCCGGTTGACGCGAACGCCAGCCGGCTTCGTGCTCGAGGATCTGGGGTCGACCAACGGGACGTTCGTCAACGGTGACCGCCTGGCGGCACCCCGGGTTCTGAATGCGGGCGACCTGCTCGGGCTGGGCGAGAACGTCACGCTGACCTTCGACGCCACGTCGCCGGAATCCGCAGCCACCGTCATGGGGCCCGCGGTTGGCAAGCCCGCAATCGCCCCTGTGCCGGCGCGGGCGGCCGCGCCTTCACCGGCGCATGCGCCGCGCCCCGCCGCGGCGACACCGGCGCCGCCCGGTGCGGAAACGCCCCCGGTCGAAGGCCAGAAGCCGGGCAACCGGCGGTGGATCCTAGCCGGCTGCGGCTGCCTGTTCTTGATGGTCGCGTGTGTCGGCCTGCTGTTCTTCCTGGATGCGTACTACCCCGACATCCTGTACGCCCCCCTCAGGGCTCTAGGCTTCTGACCGGTGCACCCAAGCGCGCGCGGGGCGGCCATTGGCCGCCCCGTTGATTCCTGGAGGGGCCGGCCGCCCGCCGAGCTACCTGAGGTCACGTCAGGCTGACCATTCGCCCCACGGCGGTGGAAGCCGCGGGATGGGGAATGGGACGGAGAATCGAAATGGAGATGGAGATCAGCTTCCCCGGTGGGGCACGGGTTGATGCGAGCTTCGGCGGCTTCACGGTGCGGACAGACCAGCCGCCGGCAGGCGGAGGCGAGGGATCGGCACCGACTCCCTTTGCCCTGTTCCTGGCCTCCTTTGGCACGTGCGCCGGCATCTACGTGCTGGGATTCCTGCGCCAGCGGGGTTTGCCGACGGAGGGCGTCCGCTTGATCCAGCGCGCCAGCCGCAATCCGGCCAGCGGGATGACCGATCGGGTCGAGATCGAGATCCTGCTCCCTCCGGATTTTCCCGAGAAGTACCGCGACGCCGTCGTCCGCGCGGCCGAGCAGTGCGCCGTGAAGAAGCACCTGGAGACGCCGCCAGCCATCGTCGTCTCCGCCCGACCAGGGTAGCGGCGCCCGGCGTCGCCCGCAAAGGCCGTACCCCTCGCCGCACCCTGCAATGTCCCTTCGCGCCACGTTGGCCGTGCGGCCGGGCCGATGCTCGCCATCGCGGGCCGCGCTCGCCGTGCGCGCAGATACCTGACATCCGCCACGCTGATCCTTCGCCGCAGGAGCGTCCCCCAGATGAAGGCTTGGCAAGCCGGGCGGGGCGGGCTACGATTGCACTACGCACACGGAGGCGTCGATGGTCAAGGTCATCCCCATGGGGGAGCGCAAACGCATCGCCCTGGTGGCGCACGACAACCGCAAACAGGACCTTCTCGAATGGGCGCGTTTCAACCGGGGGCTGCTGGCCAAGCACGAGCTGTACGCCACGGGCACGACCGGCAAGATGATCTCTGAGAAGCTCGATCTGGAGGTGACGCGCCTGCTGAGCGGCCCCCTGGGCGGAGACCAGCAGGTGGGGGCGATGATCTCTGAAGGGGTGCTCGACTTCATGATCTTCTTCTGGGACCCGCTCGAGCCGCAGCCGCATGACCCGGATGTCAAGGCGCTGCTGCGCATCGCCGTGTTGTACAACATCCCTACGGCCTGCAACCGCTCGTCGGCCGACTTCATCATCTCCTCCCCGCTGATGTCGGAGGCCTATGAGCGGATCCAGATCGACTACGCCTCGCGCCTGAGGCGCTAGTCCTTCGCGTAGCAAAATGGCGAGTCAGGTGTCGGCTTACGCCGGACTTGCCTCCCTCTCCTGCAGCGCGGTGAAGGTCAGCCCATCTCTGCCGGCGTCGACGCGAAGGGCGTCACCGCGGCGGAACTCACCCTGGAGCAGGGGCAAAGCCAGTGGATCCTGGAGCAGGCGCTGGATCGTCCTCTTCAGCGGCCGGGCTCCATACACCGGGTCGTAGCCGGCGTCGGCCAGGTGCTGCCGCGCCGCCGGGGTCACCTCCAGGTGCAGGCCGGCCTCCTCCACGCGACGGGCGACCCGGTCGAGCTGGATCGCGACGATACGGGACAGGTCGTCGCGGGTCAGGCGATGGAAGACGACCACCTCGTCGATCCGGTTCAGGAACTCGGGGCGGAAGTGCCGGGTCAGCAGTTCGCGCACGTGCGCCTCGGTGACGCTCTCGCTGGAGGAGGAATCCCCCCACTGCTCACTGCCCAGGTTGCTGGTCATGATCACCACAGTGTTGCGGAAGTCGACCGTGCGGCCCTGGCCGTCGGTCAGGCGACCGTCGTCCAGGAGCTGCAGCAGGACGTTGAAGACCTCGGGATGCGCCTTCTCGATCTCATCGAGCAGGACGACCGAGTACGGCCGGCGGCGAACGGCCTCGGTGAGCTGGCCGCCTTCCTCATACCCGATGTACCCGGGCGGGGCGCCCACCAGGCGGGAGACGGTGTGCTTCTCCTGGTATTCGCCCATGTCCATGCGCACCATGGCATGGTCGTCGTCGAACAGGAACTCCGCCAGGGCGCGCGCCAGCTCGGTCTTGCCGACGCCGGAGGGCCCGAGAAAGATGAAAGATCCGATCGGGCGGTCGGGATCCTGCAGTCCGGAGCGTGAGCGGCGCACGGCGTTGGCCACAGCCCGAAGCGCCTCCTCCTGACCCACGACCCGCTCCCGCAGCCGTGCCTCCATTTGGATCAGCTTGTCCATCTCGCCCTCCAGCAGGCGGGCGACCGGAATGCCGGTCCAGCGCGCGACGATGGCCGCCACGTCCTCGGCATCGACCTCTTCCTTGAGCAGCGCGCCGGAGGCCTGCAGCCCGGACAGCCGCTTCTCGGCCTCGCGCAGCCCGGTCTCGAGATCACGCAGCGTGCCGTAACGCAGACGGGCAGCTGATTCCAGATCCGCCCGGCGCTCGGCCTGCTCGATCTCGGTTCGGGCCTGCTCGATCTTCTCCTTGAGGGCGCGCACCTCGCCGATGGCCTGCTTCTCGCTCTCCCAGCGTGCGCGCAGCTGATCCGATTGCTCACGCAGATTCGCCAGTTCGGCCTCGATATGCAACCGCCGCTCGGCGGAGGCGTGGTCCTTCTCCTTCTTGAGCGCCTGTCGCTCGATCTCCAGCTGCATGCGGTGGCGATCGACCTCGTCCAGCGCCTGGGGCTTGGAGTCGATCTCGGTCCGCAGGCGTGCTCCGGCCTCGTCGATCAGGTCGATGGCCTTGTCGGGCAGATGGCGGTCGGCGATGTAGCGGTGCGACAGGCTGGCTGCGGCGATCACCGCCGCGTCCTGGATGCGAACGCCGTGGTGCACCTCGTAGCGCTCCTTCAGCCCACGCAGGATGCTGATGGTGTCCTCGACGCTCGGCTCTTCGATCATGACCGGCTGGAATCGACGCTCCAGGGCGGCGTCTTTCTCCACGTGCTTGCGATATTCATCCACCGTCGTGGCGCCGATCAGGTGCAGCTCGCCGCGGGCAAGCATCGGCTTGAGCATGTTGCCGGCGTCCATAGCGCCCTCGGCCGCCCCGGCGCCGACCACGGTGTGCATCTCATCCACGAACAGTATGACCTCGCCGGCGGCGTCGGTGACCTCCTTCAGGACGGCCTTCAGGCGCTCCTCGAATTCGCCGCGGTACTTGGCGCCGGCGACGAGCGCGCCCAGGTCGAGCTGGACAATGCGCTTGTCCTTCAAGCCTTCAGGGACATCGCCGTTGACGATGCGCTGCGCCAGGCCCTCGACAATGGCGGTCTTGCCCACGCCGGGGTCGCCAATCAACGCGGGGTTGTTCTTCGTACGGCGCGACAGGACCTGGATCGTGCGCCGAATCTCCTCGTCGCGGCCGATGACCGGGTCCAGCTTGTTGCGGCGCGCGAGCTGGGTGAGGTCGCGGCCGTACTTCTCCAGCGCCTGGTAGGTCCCTTCGGGATTGGGCGAGGTGACGCGCTGCGACCCGCGGATGGCACTCAGCGCCTGCAGGACGGTCTCGGGGGTCAGCCCGTACCCCTTCAACCGGGATGCCTCGGGTCCGGCCGCCAGTCCCAGGAGCAGGTGCTCGGTGGAGACATACTCGTCCTTCATGGAGGCGGCCTGCCGTTCCGCCGCCGTGAGCACGTCGGCAGTGGCCTTCGCCAGGGCGGCGCTGGCAGCGGACTGGCCGTGGACCCGTGGCCTCTGGGCAAGATTCTTCTCCAGGTCTCCGATCAGCATTGCCGCGCTGCCCGCCAGGCGGGTCACGATGGCGTGGATGACGCCTTCCGGCGGGCGGACCAGCGCCAGGAGCAGGTGTGCGGGCTCGATGGCCGCGTGGCCATGGTCCCGAGCCAGCTGCTGGGCATCGAGCACGGCCTGTTGGGCCTTCTGCGTGTAGCGCTCAAGGTTCATCGTTTCCTCCACCGCACCGCGACAGGCGGGCCGGGGGCGCGGCTTGGCCCCTCCCGGCCGGTCGTTGCCGACGGCCGTCAAGCTAACCCTAGCTACGGACTGTTGGAGGTACGTCGGAGCGCCGTTAGATGCAGATCGGCGGCGCCGTTAACAATCCTCCGATGCACCGCTGACCGGCGTCTGACACGTGCCGGGTACCCTGTCACCATACTCGTGTACCCGAACTGGTGCCTTAGGAGGACAAGCGATGACCACCTATTTCATGACCCGCCCGATGCACTTCCGCCAGACGTTGGCCTATGCCCCGCAGGGATTCAACGGCGGCCGCCGCATGCCGGTGGACGTCTCGAGCGAAGACGATGCCTTTGTGATCCGGGCTGCCGTCCCCGGCCTCAAGCCGGAGGAGGTCGATATCCAGGTCCACGATGACATCGTGCTGCTGCGCGGCACGCCGAAGGCCCATTTGGCCGAGACGAGCGAGTACCTGATGCGTGAGATCGGCCCGGCGGAGTTCGAGCGGCGCCTGCGCCTGCCCGAGCCGGTCAACGCCGCCAAGGCGGAAGCGACCATCGAGAACGGCCTGCTGACGCTGCGGCTGCCGATCGCCGACGAAGCCAAGCCGAAGACCATCAAAGTCCGCGCCGGCTGATCCGGCCGACCGGTTCCAGTACAATGGGCGGCTGAGGCCGCCCATTGTGTTTGGCGGGAGAGCATGTTCCCACTCCGTGATGCGGTTCGTTCCCGCAGCCGCCCCTATGTGACCTGGGGATTGATAGCCATCAGCGTGGCGGTCTTCGCATTGGAGAGCTCGCTGCGCTCCCGGCTGTTCGACCAGTTGGTTTTCGCCTACGGGTTGGTTCCGGCGCGGTTGTCGCTCATCGATCCGGCGAGCTGGCTGAGCCTGGTGACGTCGATCTTCCTGCACGGCGGGTGGCTCCACCTGATCAGCAATCTGTGGATGCTGTTCATCTTCGGCGACAACGTCGAGGATCGGCTGGGGCATGGGCGCTTCCTGGGGTTCTACCTGCTCTCCGGCGTGGTGGCCGGCCTGGCCTTCGCGCTGCTGGACCCCACCTCGACGCTCCCCACGATCGGTGCCAGTGGCGCCATCGCCGGCGTGCTGGGTGCCTACTTTGTGCTCTTCCCGTCGGCGCGCGTCCTTACGTTGGTGCCGCTGATCATCCTGCCCTGGCTGGTGGAGATCCCGGCCTTCATCTTCCTGGGGATCTGGTTCCTGACGCAGGTGTCGTCGGGATTGCTGAGCATGGGCGCCGCCGGTGCGTTTGGCGGGATCGCCTGGTGGGCGCACATTGGCGGTTTCGCCTTCGGCGCGCTCGCCGTCCTGTCGTTCGCCCGCCGGCCGCGGCGCGCCCCGCCAGCAGTTTACGATCTCGAGTTCCCGCCGCGCTACAGCTAGAAAGGATGCTCACGATGACCGACGCAACTCCCGTTAAACCTCCGCCCGAGCCGCCTCCGGCCGTGCCTCCTATGCCTGCACCGCCTTTGCATGCCACGCCCGCGCCGAAGCCTCCGTCAGGGATCTGGCTGCGGCGTGCGCTGCGCTGGGTCACGGGTTTGCTGGTCGTCTTCGCCCTGGGCCTCGGAGCGACCTGGCTGGCGCAGGTTCAACCATTGCGCGAACGGCTGGCCGCACTGGAAGAAGAACGTGCCTCGCTGGAGGTGCGGGTAACCGAGCTGCAGGCCCTGGTAGTCGAGATGGACGCGGTCCGCGCCGAGAACGTCTCTCTCAAGGTCGGGCAGGCCAGGATGGAACAACACCTGGCCCTGCTGCAAGCCATGACCTCCACGGCCTCGGTGCAGGTGAGCCTCGCCTCCGGAGCCGAACTGGCGCGGGCCGGCGCGGCGCTGTCGCAAGCCGACGGTTACCTGGCCGGGCTGGAGCAGGCGTTGGCGGGCTCGATGCAGCAAGATGTGCGGGACCTGCGCGAGCGGCTGGCGATGGCGGTTGGGGAGCTGGAGTCCGATCCGTTTGCCGCCCAGCGGGACCTGGAAGTGCTGGCCAACGGGCTGGAGAACCTCGAGAGACTGCTGTCCGGGGCGTAGTGCTCCGGCTCGACCCACCGATAAGAAGCTCAGATAGCCCGGCGCCGAAACCCCCAGCGCCGGGCTTCTCTGTCTAGTAGCGCACGAAGGCCCCGATCCCGCCCGCTAGGTCAGGCCCGAGGTTCTGGGGAAGAACCTCGACCTCGCCCCCTTCTGCCAGGACCCGGCGGACGACGAATTCGACGACATCGGCAATCGACTCGAGGTCCCGTCCGCAGAAGGGACACGCGGGCACCGCGTCGAGGCGGACGTACCCGCAGCCTGTGCAGCGGAAGCCGGGAGTCCGCAGTCCGTCGCGGAAGAGGAGGGTATGGATGCGGCCGGCGTGAGCCGCCTCGAGGGTCTCGCTCAGGCCAGCAACGGCCTCGCGCCCCTTGGCAGCCGACGTCACCAGGGCATCCACCGTGCGCTCCTTCTGCTGGCGCTCGACGCGCTGTGCGACGGACATCGCCTTCTCCAGAACCTGGGCATGCCCGGCGGTCCTGTCCACGGCAAAGGTGCCAATGAGCAGGCTTCGCCAGGACTTGGGAAGCAAGGGGACATATCGAGCGAGGGTGTCTTCCGTCCCGCCGAGCAGGATCCGGCGCACACGCTGCGACTGGAAGAAGGAGGCGGCGAAGTCGGCGGCTTCCTGCAGGTTGCGGTCCGTCACGTTCTCGGCGTGGCGCGTCTGGCCGGCGGTTCCGCCCCGGCGGCCGGCAGACTGCGATCCTCCGCCGCGCTTGACGCGGCGCACGCCTTCGCCGCGTGCGACGTCCTGCTCCCGCAGCTCGCCGAGGTGAAAGTGGAACAGGCGCACACCGATCTGGTCGACCAGTGCAACGCCGTAGTCGCCGTACGAGTCCAGCAGATCGGCGAGGGGCTTGACGTACGGTTGTTCAACATAGCGGGCGCGGCTGCGCAGAGGAACCATCAGCCCATAGGCGCGGAAGAAGCCTTCGGGGAGGCAGGAAAACACGGCCAGACTGCGGCTCGCCCAGCCGTGCTCATGCTCGAGGTAGCGAATGACCGGTTCCGCATCGGCGGAGGCCGGCGGGCCAAGCTCCTTGAGCATCTGCCGCAAACGGAGCTTGTGGGTGTCGCTGGAGCCCGATGTTGGATCGACGTGCAAGTAGACACTCAGCACCGGATGCGGCGACCGGAATCCAATCAGCTCCTGAAGGTCCTGCTGGGTCAGCACGGTGGCCTCCTGGGAACGCGGATCGGTCGTGGGAAGGGGCGTGGCCTACGGGCGCGCCCCGACGGTCAAAGTGAGGTCGACCTCCTTTCCGTCGCGCAGCACAGTGATGACGATCTCCTGGCCCACCTGGGTGCTGCTCACCAGGTAGGAGATCAGGTCGTTGAAGGTACCCAGCGGGCGGCTGTCAATGGCAAGGATCAGGTCACCCCCGGGAAGGAGGCCGCCGTTGTCGCAACGGCCCGCACCACGCAGGCCGGCTTTCTGGGCCGGGCCCCCGTCGGTGACGCAGGTCACGTACACCCCGACAGTGTTGTCCGGGAGTTGAAGCTGCTTCAACGTGTTGAGATTGAGCGTGCTCTGGCTCAGGCTGGAGATGCCCAGGTACGGGTAGTCGTAGCGGCCGGTCTCGATCAGCGACGGGACGACGCGCTTGATGATGTTGACCGGGATCGCGAAGCCGACGCCCGAGTTGGCCGCATCCCCTGTGACGGTGAAAGACTCCGTACGGATGGCGCGGTTGACGCCAATGACCTCGCCGCGCAGGTTGATGAGCGGCCCCCCAGAGTTGCCCGGGTTGATCGCCGCGTCGGTCTGGATGATGTCGCCCGAGGTGAATGGCTGACCGCCGGGGGCGGCACGCTCCGAATCCAGCGTGCGGCCGATGGCCGAGACGATGCCGCTGGTCATCGTCCCGGAGAGGCCGAAGGGGTTGCCGATGGCGATGACCATCTCGCCCACCCGGACCTGGTCGGAATCACCCAGGGGCAAGGGGAAGAGCTCCTCGGGCGTGACGTCGACCTTGAGCACGGCCAGATCGGAATCGAGGTCCGTGCCCAACACCTTGGCCCAGGCGCGCACTCCGGAAGGGAAATCAACCTCGATCTCCTCGGCGTCGGCGACCACGTGCTGGTTGGTGACAATGTGGCCTTGCGCGTCGATGACGAAGCCGCTGCCCTGGCCGATGGGCATGCTGGTGTCCGTGGCCCCGCTGACCGCGGCAAAGGTCCAGATGGCCACCACGCCGGGGTCGACCTGCTGGTACAGGGCGACCAGATCACCGGCGTGTTCCGCGAGACCATCCGCTGACGGAGCGGTGGGCACCGAGGGTTGAGATGGCAGAGCCACGGCGGATGAGAGTGTGGGCACGGCCTCAAGGACGGCCGGGGCGACGAAGGGCATTGTGCAACCCAAGGCCGCCAGCAACATCGTGGCGGCGGCGATCACAGGTACCGTGCGTTTCATATCTACCTCACACGCGCAACCGGTTCGATAACGGATGCCGGACTAGGGATGGCGCAGCTTGGACAACCGGAGAACCAGATCCAGTTCCTCCGGGCTCAGGTGGGTGGGGAGCGCGACGCGCAGGCGGGCGTACAGATCGCCGTGGACCGATGGGTTGCGCAGGTGCGGCATGCCGCGACCCTTCAGGCGGAAGGTCTGCCCCGGTTGGCTTCCCGCCGGCAGCGTGAGGGCCAGCTCACCGGCGGGCGTGGGCACCTTGACCTCGCCGCCCAAGAGCGCGGTGTACAGATCGGTGTCCACGTCTGCGTACAGGTCATCCCCCTGGCGTTCAAAGCGTGCGTCCGGTTCCACGTCGACGAGCAAGTACAGATCTCCGGCCTGGGCGTGCCCGCTCGACCCCTGACCGCTCAGGCGGACACGCGTGCCGCTCTTGGCGCCGGCCGGGATGGTCACCTCCAGGCTCTTGCCGTGGCGGGTGAACGTGCGTCGGGCGCCATGGTAGGCCTCGGACAGACTGATGCGCACCGGCTGCTCGACATCGCGGCCGCGGGGTGCCGCCTGCCCGCCGAAGCCCTGCGGCCGACCGCCCCCGCCGCCGAAGATGGAGGTGAAGAAGTCGGAGAACCCGGCGCCGAACAAGTCCTCCAGGTCGCCGACCTCGACGCGGACGCCGCCCGGCGCGCCGCTCATCCACTGGGACCAATCGAACCCGCCCGGCTGGCCCCCCCTTCGCTGCCAGGCCTGATAGGAGGAGCCGAGCTGGTCGTACTTGGCGCGCTTGGCCGGATCCCCGAGGACTTCGTACGCCTCGTTGATCTCCTTGAAGCGTTCCTCGGACCGCGCGTCACCGGGGTTCTTGTCGGGGTGGTACTGGACCGCCAGTTTGCGGAAGGCGCGCTTGATGGCCTTCTCATCCGCAGTGCGTTCCACCCCCAGGATCTTGTAGTAGTCCTTGTAATCCATCGAACTCTCACCGCGCCTGGATTCTATGTTCGCCGCAATCCCGTCGTCAAGGTGCGAGGGCAGGCACTCATCTGGCTCTCACCCCGCTTGCGTAGCGGCGCCCTGCGGCCTTCCGTGCTATCATAATCGCATGATGCCGAATGCGCAGCGCGGCCGGGTCCTGGTGGTGGACGATGATCCCGACGTCCTGGATCTGCTGGCGCGGCAGGTCCTCCAACCGCTCGGCTACCTGGTCCAGACCGCCGATGACGGCGGGGCCGCCATCCAGCACGCCCTCAATTTCGCCCCCGACCTGATCGTCGCCAGCTTGACCTTGCCCGGCCTGAGCGGCAAGGACCTCCTCGTCGCCCTGCGCTCGCAGGGGATGGAAGTCCCGATGCTGGTCACGGCCCCGGAGGGTATGGAGGCGGCTGCCATCCAGGCCTTCCGCCTGGGGGCGCGCGACTACCTGGTCAAGCCGCTGCGCGAGGCCGAGGTTGTTTCGGCCGTCGAGCGGGCGCTGAGCGAGGTCCGCCTGCGCAATGAACGGCACCTGCTTGCGGAGCAGCTGGGAGAGAGCAACCGCGAGCTCGAGCGGCGCGTCCGCGAGTTGACGACGTTGTACGGCATCGGCAAGGCGGTGACCTCAACGACCAACCAGGCGCAGCTGTTCAGCAAGCTGGTCGAGAGCAGCCTGTATGTCACGGAGGCTGACCTGGGGTGGGTGCTGCTGATCGAAGACCGCTCGAAGCAGTTGGTGCTTCGTGCTCAGCGCAACCTGCCGCCGGCAGTGGCGGCCAAGCTGCACCAACCGTGGGATGACGGCGTCAGCTCGCTGGTCCTGCTGTCCGGCGAGACGCTGAACATCTACGGCGAGGGGCTGACGAAGTTCAAGATGGCACGGATGGGAAAAGCGGCGCTGATTGCGCCGATCAAGGTGCGCGATCAGCCGATCGGGGTGATCAGCGTCGCCCGCCAGGAGCACCGACCGTTCAGCGAACGCAGCCAGGCGATGCTGGAAGCGGTGGCGGACTACGCCTCGATCTCGTTGGTGAACGCCCGCCTGTTCCAGGCCCTGGAAGAACGCGCCCGGCGATTGCAGAAGGCCATCGAGGATGCGCAGGCCGGGGTCCCGGTGAGCAGCGAGGCGATGGGCCTGCTGGACCGTCGCTTGCGCCACATCCAGGGCGAGGTGGCGCACATGCTGAGCGTGGTGCAAGAGCCAGGGCTGCGGGCCTCGCTGGAAGCCATCGGCCACGACCTCGAGGGCGTGCTCCACCAGATGGGCGAGTCGCCTGCCCGCCCGGCCTAGGCAGGGGCGCCGCCTTCCGCCAGGAGCCCACGGAAGTACCATATCCGGTCCCAAGACGGCCGTGCTAGGCTTCAAGATGGTCTGCATCCGCCGCAGGTCCGCCGCCGTCTGCTGAGGTAGCATGGGCGAAACTATTCTGATCGCCGACGACTCGGCGGAGATTCGCAAGTTCCTCGAACAGACCGTCCTCAAACCCTCCGGGTACACGGTCTACTCCGTCGGCGATGGGATGTCCGCTCTGACGCTGGCGCTCGAGCTGCGTCCCGACCTGGTGCTCACCGATCAGAACATGCCCGGCCTGCGCGGCCTGGACTTCATCCGCCGCCTGAGGCGGGACCTTCCGGCGCTGCCGGTGATCTTGATGACGGCCGAGGGCTCGGAGGCGCTGGCCGTCGAAGCTCTGCGGGCCGGCGTGGCGGATTACCTAGTGAAGCCCTTTGACGCCGAGCACCTGCTGGCCGCCGTCGGACGCGCCCTGGCGGTCGGACGCCGCAGTCAGGATGTGCTCAAGACGCAGGCCGAGTCCCGCGCTGGGGCTCAGTCGCTCGAGCGCCGACTGCACGAGCTGGAGGCGCTGGCCCACATCGGACGGACCGTCACCGCTATGCTCGATCTCGATCAGGTGCTGACGACCGTGGTCGAGTCGGCCGTCGGGCTGACCGAGGCCGAGGAGGGCAGCCTGCTCCTGCTGGATGAAGTGAGCGGCGAACTGACCATGCGGGCGTCGATGAACTTCGACGACGAGTTCGCCCGCACGTTCCGCCTCAAGGTTGAGGACTCGCTGGCCGGCCAGGTAATCGCCAGCGGCCAGCCGGTAATCCTCGATGAAAGCGCGCCGCAGAAGATCAAGACATCCTATCTGGTCCATTCCTTGCTGTACGTGCCCCTGCGCGCTCGCGGGCGGACCATCGGCGTCCTGGGGGTTGACAATCGCAAAGCGGGGCGCTCGCTCACCAAGGAAGACATGACGGTCGTGATGGCCATGGCCGACTATGCCGCCATCGCCATCGAGAACGCCCGGCTGTACAACCGCTCGGAAGCCGAACGTGTCAAGCTGGAGACCATTCTGACGCAGACGGAAGACGGCGTGATCGTCGTCGATCCAGAGAACCGGCTGCTGCTGATCAACCGGACGGCGGCGGAGGCGTTCGGTGTGCTCGAGCCTCTACTGGGTCGCTCGCTGGTCGAAACCGTCGAACACCCCCAGATCCTGGCTCTGCTGCGCGCCCCGGGCAACGCCCCGCGGCGCGAGGAGATCGAGCTCAAAGACGGCCGAGTGGTGAACACGCAGCGGACGCCGATCGTGGGCGTCGGCCAGGCCATCGTGATGCAGGACATCACCCACCTGAAGGAGCTCGACCGGATCAAATCGGAGTTTGTCACCACCGTTTCGCATGACCTGCGGTCGCCGCTGACTGCCATCCTCGGCTACGTCGATCTGGTCGAGCGAGTCGGCGAGGTCAACGAGCAGCAACGCGAATTCATCCGCCGGGTGCGCTCGAGCGTGGAGCACATCACGGCGCTGATTTCCGATCTGCTCGACCTGGGGAGAATCGAGGCGGGCCTGGACAGCGCCCGCGAGAACACGCCCCTGGCGGCACTGGCGCGCTATGCCGTTGAGACGCTGCGCGGCATCGCCGAGCACCGGCAACTGACGCTAGAGGCCAACCTGCCCGAGGACCTGCCGTTGATCAATGGCGACCCGATCCGGCTGCGGCAGATGATCGGGAACCTGCTCGAGAACGCCATCAAGTACACGGCCCCGGGCGGGCGCGTGCGGGTCGAGGCGATGGCTGAAGCCGACCAGGTCATCCTGCGTGTCGCCGACACGGGACCAGGGATCCCTCCGGCCGAGCAGCCCTACCTGTTCGACAAGTTCTTCCGCGCCTCGAACGTGCCGGACGATGTCACCGGCACCGGCCTGGGACTGTCGATCGTGAAGTCAATCGTCGACAGCCACGACGGCCGCATCTGGGTCGAGTCGGCGCTGGGCAAGGGCTCGCGTTTCACCGTGGTCCTGCCGGCCGTCACCACCTGAAGCCGGGCGCCGCCCGGGCATCTCCGCTCCGAACCGTCCTGAGACGTCTGCCCCTCGACTGCTTGTGAAGCGGCCGGCACCTGGCCGCCGGAGGCTGGACTTTGCCGGGGGCCCGGCGGCGAGCTCGCGATCGCAGACCCCCTTTCGACCCTCCCTCCGGCAGGGGGAGGGCAACGCTCCCAGTGTGGCACGCACGCAGGTCGGCGGGGCGTGCGTTAACTTGCTTCTCCCCAATGACCTCCCAGCGTCGCGGTTGGAAGCGCCATTGCCCTCCCCCCTGAAGAGGCGAGGGTTGATTGCACGAGCACGAGATCGCTTGGCCGTCCGGAGGAGGATGTTCTACTACACCGCACGCGAGACAGACATCAGCCCGCAGGGGTTAAAGGCGCCTCCCCCGGGGCGGTGAGGGGGAACCCGGGGGAGGCCTTCGCCAATGGAGGAGACAACGATGAGCGTAGGGGTGCCCCGTCTCTCGTCTCCGAGCGCCATAGTACAATCCCAAACGGAAGGCCTCCACTACTGAAGATCACCGGGGATATGTGACATCCTTCACAGATGGATTGTGTCGAGTCCGACCAAGAGGTAGGTCAAGTGCTTCCGATTCCGACGCACCCAATTCGATTCTCCGTACATGAGCGACACATCTGACCTCCGCAGGCGGTTGAACAGACTCGGCCGCAGGCCGGGCTTGGCCACGGTTCCCGCAGGGACCCACCGGAGGGCGGGCGGTTCGCTGCCTGGCGAGGAGATCCCCATGGCGGCGGGCCTGGCCTACCGCCTGCAGAAATCCTACCCGGCCGAGCATCAGCATGGGCCCACTCGCCTGGCGGACCTGCTGGAGTTCGACGTGCTCCTTGCGGCGGACGTCGCCCGCCAGCCCGCGCTGGCGCAGGCAAAGATCGCGACCTTGCTCTTCCTGGACACGGAAACGACCGGGCTGGTCGGCGGGGCGGGGACCCTGGCGTTTCTGGTTGGGGTCGGCGCCTTCACCCCGGACGGCTTCCGCCTGCGCCAGTACTTCCTGCGCGATCCGGCCGAGGAAGCGGCGATGCTCCAGGCCCTGGAGGAGGATCTTGAGTCCGCCTCCGGCCTGGTGACCTTCAACGGCCAGGCTTTTGATCTGCCGCTGCTGGACTCGCGCTACATGGTCGGCCTGCGCCAGCGGCGCAATCTGGTGGCCGCACCGCACCTTGACCTGCTCCACCCGGCGCGCCGGCTGTGGTCACGCGCCCTGCCGGACTGCAGCATGAGCACCATCGAGCAGCACGTACTTCACCTGCGTCGAACCGAAGACGATATCCCCGGAGCGCTGATCCCCGGGCTGTACCTGGAATACTTGCGAACCGGTGCGACCGATGGGATGCTGCGGGTCCTCTACCACAACGCCATGGACGTGCTCTCGTTGGTCGGAGTGGCGACGCAGGTCCTGGGGCGACACCGGCAGGACGACCCCAGCCGGCTGTCGGCTTCCGAGGCGCTGGCTGTCGGCCGCTGGCATCAGCAGGCCGGCCGCATCGACCCGGCCGAGCAGGCGCTTCGCTCGGCCGTGGGTTCGTCCGATGGTGACCTACATCTCGAGGCGCTGCGGCGGCTGACCGAGTACCTGAAGCGCGGCGGGCAGGCGGGGGAGGCGCTGGGGGCCTGGGCCGAATGGCACGACCGTGCGCCCGCCGATCCCACACCGTGCATCGAGCTGGCCAAGTACTTCGAGTGGGGGCCGCCCGACCTGGTTCAGGCCATGTTCTGGACGCAGGAGGCGCTCGATACGCTGCAGCACTGGCCGGAAGACTGGCGGAGGGATGAGGCGGCCGCACGACTTGCCCATCGGCGCCAGCGGCTCTGGATCAAGATCCACGGCCCTGCGGGGGCGCAGTAACCACGGGGCGTCAGCTTGCGGCCTGAAGCGCGGCCGCCACGCGTTCCAGGCGCACCCGGGCTTCCGCGGCCACACTGCACAAAGGCGCGTTGTGCGCCAGCGGCCCGACCGCCAGCAGGACTTCGGGGTTGACGATCGATACCCATACTCCGTCGCTGCGTTCATCCACCACGACATTGCACGGCAACAGCAACCCCACCCGGGGATCGTCGTCCAGCGCGCAGTACGCCAGAGGCGAGTTGCATGCGCCCAGGATGACGTAGGGCCTGAACTCCTTGCCCATCTTCTCCTGCAGCGTCGCCTGGACGTCGATACGCGTCAAGACGCCGAAGCCTTCCTGCTTCAGTGCCTCGGTCACCACCTCAACCGCCTGTGGGAGCGGCATGGCCATGCGGACGTCGAAACCCAGGGGCTGTTCCATGGTTGCCTCGATGCAGCAGGTCTACCGGGCCGACGATGCGCTGTCGAGCTCCTCGCGCACCTTCTGGTACAGGTGCTCGGCCTTGAGTTCGTGGAGCGTGTAGCAAGGTCCGCCCAGACGATCAGCCAGCGCGCGGGCCAGGCCCTGGTCGAAGGCGGCATGCTCCATGTTGATCACCACCGAGCGAACGTCCTGCGCGTGGAGCAGATCGGCGACCTGGTGGGCCTCCTCCTGCGGGGGCAGGCTGCCGACGGAAACATTGCCCGCCCCGTCGGTGAGCAGGATCATGAGCGGCAGCACGTCGGGGTGTGAGATCTTTTCCTGCTGCAGAGTCTCGAGGGCCAGCCGCAGTCCGGCCGAGAGCGGCGTCTTGCCTCCCACCGGGATATCGGCCAGGGCGCGCTGCGCCAGTTGCACCGAGTTGGTCGGCGGCAGAACGGTCAGGGCGCGGTCCTTCTGGAAGACAATCAGCCCGACCCGGTCGCGACGCTGGTAGGCGTCGGTCAGCAAGGACAAGATGGCGCCCTTGGTGGCCGACATCCGTTCGGCGACGGCCATCGACCAGGAGGCATCGACGACAAAGAGGATCAGGTTGGCGGCTTTGCGGACGCGGACCTTGCGCTGCAGGTCCGAGGTCTCAATGGCGAAGGCCACCCGCCGCCGCTGTTCCTTTCGCTGGATCTGATACGGCGCGGCGGCGCGCAAGGTGGCATCGAAGGCAATGTCGGACGTCGTGCCATCCGCGGGGCGAGCGGTGATGTAGCGGCCGCGCTTGCGGTCCGTACGGGTCTGGGTGCGCCGGCCCCCCAGCCGGCGGGTCATACGGTCGAGTTGGCCTTCCAGGCGGCGCGGGTTGAACGACTCGCCGGTCTTGACCTTCTCGCCGCCCTCCCACCAGTTGGCCTGTAGTGAATCAACCGGCGACTGCTGCGCCGGCGCGGCCTGGCCGCGCCGCTGCTCGTCTTGCGTGGCCTCGCGGGCTACGCCACGTGGCTCACTTTTTTTTTATCGGCAGGCTGGGGTTCCGACGCCGGCTCGGACTCGTAGGCCGCGCCCACCTGGGCCTGCGCCTGGTCGATGCGGGCCTGCAGGTCGTCCAGGCTGATCTCGCTCTGGTGGAACGGGCCGCGCCGCAGGCGGTGCGGCAAGGCCAGCTCCGCCGCCATGGCAATGTCGAGGTCGGTGATGGACGAGCGTCCCTCGTAGGCGGCCTGCGCGCGGGCTGCCTTCAGGATCACCAGGTCAGCCCGGTGGCCATCGACCTGAAGCGAGGAGGTCAGGGCAGCAATGGACAGCAGGTTGCGCTGGCTGTAGGTGACGTGGTCGACCAACTGCCGGGCGGCATCTATCTGATGCGAGAGTGCATCCTCCTGGCCCAGCCAGTGGGAGCGGAAGGCTTCCGGGTCGGCCTCGAAGGCTAGATTGCGTTCGATGATGGCCACGCGATCGGCCAGCCCGGAGATGCCCCGGATGTCGACCGACAGGGCGAAACGGTCGAGCAGCTGCGGCCGCAAGTCGCCTTCCTCGGGGTTCATGGTGCCCACCAGGATGTAGCGCGCCGGGTGGGCGAACGAGATGCCCTCGCGCTCGACGATGTTCATCCCCAGGGCAGCCGAGTCCAGAAGCAGGTCGACGACGTGGTCGTCGAGCAGGTTGACCTCATCGATGTAGAGCAGGCCCCGGTTGGCGGCGGCCAGCACGCCGGCCTCGAACCGCCGCTCGCCGCGCTTGATGGCTGCCTCGATATCGAGCGTGCCGACGACGCGGTCTTCCGTGGCCGAGACCGGCAGATCGACGAAGGAGGTGCGCCGCATCTCGGTGGGCAGCTCCTCGCCGCACGCGACGCGCTCCCGGCACTCGGTGCACCAGGTGGTGGGCTGGTCGGGATCACACCCGAAGCGGCAGTCGGCGACGACCCGCACCTCGGGCAGCAGGGCGGCCAGGGCGCGCGCCGCCGTGGACTTCGCCGTTCCGCGTTCGCCGCGAATCAAGACGCCGCCTATACGGGGGTTGACGGCATTGAGCACGAGCGCGCGGCGCATGCGCTCCTGGCCGACGATGGAGGTGAAGGGGTAGACCACGGCCATAGGACGAACTCCGAGGGCATTATACCCCGCCGGGCGGAGGCAGGTGCTCGGCGGGGAGGCCCAGGACCGTCTTGCGGGCGGGCCGAAGAGGGCGGAGCGCGAACTGGAGGGCTCGCGGAAGGGTGCGCCGGGCGTCCGTTGTCAAGACCCCCATCTACCCTTATAATCCTCTCATCCTGATCCGAAGAAGGCGTCGTTCATGGAGCAAAATCCGCAGACCATCGGGTCCGAGCCCGGCCAGCCCAAGGAATCGGGGGCGCCGGAGGTGCATCCGATGGACGCACTCCTCGGGGGAGAGTCGCTGGACATGGAGACTCCCCGCCGGGGCGAGATTCGACGTGGCACGATCGCCCGCGTTTCCGACGGCGACATCCTGGTGGACATTGGGGCCAAATCGGAAGGAATCATCCCGGCCCGCGAACTTGAGCAGCTCCCGCCCGAGATACGCCAGGCGCTGGAGGTGGGGTCGGAGATCAGCGTATACGTCATTCGCGCCGGCGGCGGCGAGGATGGCTTGGTCCTCTCGCTGGCTCGGGCCGAGGAAGAGCACGATTGGTCGGAAGCCGAGCGCCTGCTGGAAAGCCAGGAGACGCTGGACGGCGTGGTGGCTGGCTACAACAAGGGTGGGCTGATCGTCAAGCTCGGCCATCTACGCGGCTTCATCCCTGCCTCGCAGGTCAGCCTGTCCCGCCGACGGCGGGCCGAGGGCGAAACGCCCGATAAGCGCTGGGGCAAGATGGTCGGCGAGCCGATCGTCGCCAAGGTGATCGAGGTCGACCGGCGGCGCAACCGGCTGATCCTCTCGGAGCGGGCAGCGGCACGCGAGGCGCGCAAGGTGCTCAAGGAGCACCTGATCACCGAGCTCCAGGCCGGGGAGATCCGCACCGGGCACGTCATCAGCCTGGCGGACTTTGGCGCCTTCGTCGACATCGGCGGGGCGGATGGCCTGGTGCACCTCTCGGAGATCTCCTGGAGGCGGATCAGCCACCCCAAGGACCTGCTCAAGGTCGGGCAGGAAGTCCAGGTGAAGGTTCTGGGCGTCGATCCGGAGCGCAAGCGCATCAGCCTGTCGATGCGCGAGCTCGAGCCCGATCCGTGGCAGACGATCGCCCAGCAGTTCAAGGAAGGGCAGTTGGTCGAAGGCCAGATCACCAAGCTGACCAAGTTCGGTGCCTTCGCCAGCCTGAAGGGTATGGAGGCCTACGAGATCGAAGGCCTGATCCACATCTCGGAGCTCTCGGACCATCGGGTCGAACACCCGCGCGAGGTTCTTGAGGAAGGCCAGACGGTCTCGTTACGCGTGATCAAGCTGGACCAGCAGCGGCGCCGTATCGGCCTTAGCCTGAAGCGCGTCGACTCGGCCGAATACGCGGAGTCGGACTGGCAGACGGCGATGGGCGACCAAAGCGAGGAAGAAACCCCTCCGGCCGTGGAGGCTGTGGACGATTTCGACGCGGATCTGGAGGCGGAGAGCCCGCCCGAAGCGGAGGGTGAAAGCTCACCGGCGGCATGAATTCCGCCAGGGCCGGGCCCCTCGAGGTCCGGCCCTTTCTTTTTTCCTATGCAACGCTAACGTGCGCGTGCGGTGGACGGCAGCCGATGTTTGGTAGAATAAGACCGGTTCGGGGAGATTTGTGCGCCCGGATGGGAGGTACGTGACGTGGCCGATAAGATGGAGCGCTTCACACAGCGCGCCCGGAGGGTGCTGAGCCTGGCGCACGAAGAAGCGGAACGGATGCACCACAACTACATCGGCACCGAACATCTGCTGCTCGGCCTCATTCGCGAGGAGGGCGGCGTGGCGGGGCGCGTCCTGCGCGAGCTGGGACTGGACACCGCCCGCGTCAAGGAGATGGTCGAGCGGCTGACTGGCATCGGCCGGCAGGCCAGCGGCCACGTGGAACTCTCGCCGGGAACCGAACAGGTTCTGCAGTACGCCATCGAAGAAGCCCGGCGCATAGGCCATCACTACATCGGCACCGAGCACCTGCTGCTCGGGCTGGTACGCCAGGGCGAAGGTGTTGGAATCGAGGTCTTGCGCCGGCTGGGAATTACGCCGGAGCAGGTGCGCCGGCAAACCCGCCGCGTGCTGCAGGAGAGCCCGGCTCAACCGCCGCAGAAGGCCGCCCAGGCGGTATCCGCCTCGCGGTCGAAGGACAAAGAAGCCAAGACGCCGCTGGTCGACCAGCTGGCAACCGATCTGACCGCCCTGGCCGAAGAGGGCAAGCTGGACCCGGTCGTCGGGCGGCAGATGGAGATCGAGCGGGTCATCCAGATCCTGGCCCGGCGGACGAAGAACAACCCGGCATTGATCGGCGAGCCGGGCGTCGGGAAGACGGCCATCGTCGAGGGCCTGGCGCAGCGCATCATCGCCGGAGAAACGCCGGAACCGCTGCTCGGCAAGCGTGTGCTGCAGCTGGACGTCGGGTCGCTGGTGGCCGGGACGATGTACCGCGGCCAGTTCGAGGAACGACTGAAGCGGGTCATTGATGAGCTGAAGTCCGCCCATGCCATCCTGTTCATCGACGAGGTGCACATGCTCGTCGGCGCCGGATCGGCGGGCTCGTCGGTGGACGCCGCCAACATCCTCAAGCCGGCGCTGTCGCGCGGCGAACTGCAGGTGATTGGCGCCACGACTCTGGACGAGTACCGCAAGCACATCGAGAGCGACGCCGCCCTCGAGCGGCGCTTCCAGCCAGTCATGGTGGAAGAACCTTCGGTCGAAGAGACGATCCAGATCCTGCACGGCGTGCGCAAGCCGTACGAGGAGCACCACAAGCTGGTGATCACCGACGAGGCGCTGGAGGCGGCGGCGCTGCTGTCGTCGCGCTACGTCACCGAGCGCTTCCTGCCCGACAAGGCCATCGACCTGATCGATGAGACCTCGTCACGGGTGCGCATGTACAAGAGTCCAGCGGCCAAGACGATGCGCCAGACGATGGATGATCTCAAGGCCACGCGCCAGGCGCATGCCCGGGCGGTGGAGGAGGCGCGCTTCGACGACGCCCAGGAGCTGATGACCCGCGAGGCCGGGCTGGAGCAGAAGCTGACGCAGCTGCGCGCCGGCTGGGAGCGAAACGCCGACAGCCCCCGGGTGACGGCGGAGGACATCGCCGAGGTGGTGTCGATGTGGACCGGCGTGCCCGTGACGCAGATCGCCCAGGAGGAATCGGTCCGCCTGCTGCTGATGGAGAAGGCGCTGCACGAGCGCATCATTGGCCAGGACGAGGCGATCGACATGATCTCGAAGGCCGTGCGCCGCGCCCGGGCCGGTCTCAAGGACCCCAAGCGGCCGATTGGATCGTTCATCTTCCTGGGGCCGACGGGCGTGGGTAAGACGGAGCTGACCAAGGCGCTGGCCGAGTTCATCTTCGGTTCCGAAGATGCGCTGCTCCAGATCGACATGTCCGAATTCATGGAGCGGCACAGCGTCAGCCGGTTGGTAGGCGCGCCTCCGGGATACGTGGGCTACGAAGACGCCGGCCAGCTGACCGAGGCGCTGCGCCGCCGGCCCTATTCCATTGTGGTGTTCGACGAGATCGAGAAGGCCCATCCAGAAGCGCACAACATGCTGCTGCAGATCATGGAGGAGGGGCATCTCTCGGACGCCCGCGGGCGGAAGGTTGATTTCCGGAACGCCATCATCGTGATGACCTCCAACGTCGGCGCCGAGTTGATTCGCAAGAGCACGCAGTTTGGGTTTGCCACCCCGCGCGACGAAGCCGCCGAGCAACGCACGGCGTACGACGATATGCGCAAGACGCTCACCGAGGCGCTGCGCAAGATCTTCCGTCCGGAGTTCCTCAACCGGGTGGATGCCACCGTGGTCTTCCACGCGCTGACCAGGGAACAGATCGCCGAGATCGTCGATCTGGAGCTGGCCAAGGTCGGGCTGCGGCTGCGGGACCATTCCATCCAGCTGCGGGCGTCGCCATCGGCGCGCCAGCGGCTCGCCGATCTGGGATACGACCCCGAGATGGGAGCCCGGCCTCTTAAGCGGGTGATCCAGAACAAAGTCGAGGACCGGCTGTCGGATGCGCTGCTCTCGGGCGAGTTCAAGGACGGTGACCGCGTGCTGGTGGACACCGCCGAAGGCGAGATCGTTCTGAGGCCCGACGAGGGCGAGCCGGCGAGTGAGGCGCAGGCGGCACTGCCCGCCGGCGAAAGCTGAGGACGGCGTCTCTCAACAGAGGTACCCGGGGCGACCGAGAGGTCGCCCTTTGGCTTCACGGCCGCGACCGGGGGGCCTATAATGCCTTCCCTGACGTCGGGGGAGGCTATCATGGGCCGTTTCCGACGGCTTGTGTCGCTGGTGGTATCGCTCGGTGCCGTCTTGGCGGCGGGGTGCGCCCGGACGTCGCCCGGGACCGAGACGCAACCCGCGGCGGCCCAGGAGAGCCTGAGGACCTTTCTGACTCTCTTGGCGGAGGGCAACTACGGCGAGGCCTCAAGGCTGTACGGCGGTCCGGTCGACGCCATGCAGGCCTGGTTTCCGGATCAAGATCCACAAGATGTTGCCGGCCTGTTGGGCCGAGCATGCGGCAACCATCTGTTGCAGTGCCTGCCGATTCGGTCTATCCAGCCGGCGAGAGCGGCGGTTCCCGGCGAGATTGCCTTCGACGTCGAATTCAGCCTGCCAGATGGAACGCTCTTCGTACGTGGTCCGTGCTGCGGGGCCACGTCCGCGGAGATGCCGGACGAATCGTCCTTCACCTTTCGGGTACGGCCGGAGGCCGACGGCAGTTACCCCATCCTGGACCTGTCGCCCTACGTTCCCTGACTACCACCTGGCTAGGCCCCGGCTGCTGATCAGCCGGAGCAGGCGAGGGCAGTGACGGCCAGACCGGCTGGAAGCGCTGCAGCGGAGAGTCTGAATCATGCCAGCACGCGCGCGAACCCAATACGTCTGCCAGCAGTGCGGCCGGACAGCCGCCCGAGAGCTGGGCCGCTGCCCCCAATGCGGCGCCTGGAACAGCATGGTCGGCGAGGCCGTCGCCCCGGCCAAAGCCCGGCGCGTGGTCGGAGTCTCGTCGGGAAGCCGGACCCCGCGCCGGCTGGCCGAGATCGAGGGCGACGCCGAAGCGCGCCTGGCGCTCCCGATCGAGGAGTTCTCGCGTGTGCTGGGAGGCGGCATCGTTCCCGCCTCGGTCGTCCTGGTCGGGGGTGAGCCCGGAATCGGCAAGTCCACCCTGCTGCTCCAAGTGGCCGTCCAGATGGCGCACCACGGACCGGTGCTGTATGTCTCGGGCGAGGAATCCGAGCGCCAGATCAAGGCCAGAGCACAGCGGCTGTTCGGCAGCCAGGGGCTGCCCGGGGACTTGTTCCTGCTCAGCGAAACCGACCTGGACGCCATCGTCCAGCATCTCGAGACGCTCCACCCGGTGCTGGCGGTGATCGACTCAATTCAGACCGTCTACCTGCCGGAGGTGGAGTCATCCGCCGGCTCGATCACGCAGGTGCGGGACTGCGCTGCACGGCTGCAGGCTGTTGCCAAAGCCGGAGGCTCAGCCATCTTCCTGGTCGGGCATGTGACCAAGGACGGCGCCATTGCCGGGCCGCGCGTGCTGGAGCACATCGTCGACACCGTCCTGTATCTGGAGGGCGACCCGTTCCACGCCTACCGGCTCTTGCGTTCGGTGAAGAACCGCTTCGGAGCGACGTCGGAGGTTGGCGTGTTCGAGATGGGCGCGGGTGGGATGACCGAGGTGCTCAATCCATCGGAGGCCTTCCTGGCCGAGCGCGTGGTGAACGCGCCCGGTTCGGCAATCGCCGTCACCATGGAAGGTACCCGCCCGCTGCTGGTCGAGGTCCAGGGTCTGACCAGCCCGACAAGCTTCGGCCACCCGCGCCGGACGGCGAATGGTGTGGACCTCAACCGGTTGCTGCTGACCATCGCCGTGCTGACCCGTCGGGTGGGCCTCAAGCTGGCGGAGCAGGACGCCTTCGTGAACGTGGTTGGGGGGTTGCGGATCGAGGAGCCGGCCGCGGATCTGGCGATCGCCGCCGCCATCGCCTCGTCCTACTGGGATCGGCCGTTGCCCGCGGATACGGTGCTGATCGGGGAAGTCGGCCTCTCGGGCGAGCTGCGTGCCGTCGGCCAGCTTCCCGCCCGGCTGCGGGAGGCCGCCCGGCTTGGATTCCGGCGCGCCATCCTTCCGAGCAGCACTCGAGTGGAGCGTGGCAGTGCGGAAGGGTTGACGGCGATCGAGGCTCGCAGCGTGCGCGAGGCGTTAGCGCTGGTGCTCCCCAGCGGACGATCGGCGGGCCCCGAGTAAGCGTCGATACCCTCGGCGCGGGGCCTCGCCGGGGGCGTTTGGGACGACGCCCGATTCCGTCGGTTGGTCCATGGGGATAATTCGCCTTCGAGTCCCCGCCTGATTTTAAGGAATCCTGGCGTGGCGCGGGCTCTCTGTACCGGTGCCATGTTCTATGCCACATCTGGGCGGGCACTCAGACTCGGGGACGGATGTTGGATGGCCTCCCGACGCGTGAAACGGGTCGCGGCGGGCGGCTCGATCGTGAGACCGCGTTCACCGTTAACAGATGGGCGTCTTAAAACATCGGTTGTTTTTAGGTTGGCGGCGGTCAAACGTCTTGAACCGAGTCGATCCCTACGATAGAATGGATACGTTGATCGATCGAAGGATCTGCGCCGCGCGCACCTTGGCCGATCGACGCGGGTAGCCGTCTCCCCGACGGTGGTTCACCACATGACGATGGTATCGGCGGGTCCGAACCGGGGCGGGCGCGTTTCCGCCCAAGGGGAATCTGCGTCCCGGTTCCAGGGAGAAACGCATGAACGCGGAGCGACTGTGGCAGGCGGCCCTCGGGCAACTTCAGATGGAGATGCCTCGGGCGACGTTTGACACGTGGGTTCGCGACGCGGAACTCCTGGCCTATGAGGACGGCGCCTTCATCGTCGGCGTGCAGAATGCCTACGCTCGCGACTGGCTGGAAGACCGGATGCTGGCCAGCATCAAGCGCGTCCTCACCGGCCTGGCAGGGCGCACGGTCGAGGTGCGCTTTGTGGTCTGGCAGGGTGACCCGGCGGAGGAGGCGCCGCCGGCCGCGCTGACCGCTGCCCCGGTCGCGCGCCTGGTAGCCACCTCGGTTGTCCATCTCAACCCGCGCTATACATTCGAGAGCTTCGTCGTCGGCCCAAGCAACCGGCTGGCGCACGCCGCCTCGCTGGCGGTGGCGGAAAACCCGGCCCGTGCCTACAACCCGTTGTTCCTGTATGGTGGCGTCGGCCTCGGGAAGACGCATCTGCTGCACGCCGTGGGGAATGTCACGGCCGCCCAGGGTCTCCAGGTCCTTTATGTCTCGTCGGAGGACTTCACCAACGACCTGATCAACGCCATCCGCACGCACACCACCGAGTCCTTCCGCGAGCGCTACCGTCGCATGGACGTCCTGCTGATCGACGACATCCAGTTCATCGCCGGGAAGGAGTCGACGCAGGAGGAGTTCTTCCACACCTTCAACGCGCTGCATGGGCAGGACAAGCAACTGGTGATCTCCTCAGACCGTCCGCCGAAGGCGCTGGTCACGCTGGAGGAGCGCCTGCGCTCACGCTTTGAGTGGGGCCTGACGGCGGACATCCAGGCTCCGGATCTGGAGACACGCCTGGCGATCCTGCGCTCAAAGGCCGACCGGGCGGGCCGCAGCGTCGATGCCGAGCACCTGGAATTGATCGCCCGCCGGGTCCAAAGCAACATCCGCGAACTGGAGGGTGCGCTGACGCGCGTCCTGGCCTACTCCGACCTTAGCAGCCAGCCGCTGTCGGCCGACCTGATCGAGATCGCATTGGCCGACCTGCTGCCCAGACCCGGAGCCCTGACGGCCGATCGGATCATCGCTGCGGTGGCTGAGCACTTCGACCTGGACGAGGCGGAGATCCTCGGTCGCGGCCGGTCGCGCGACGTGGCACTGCCGCGGCAGGTCGCCATGTACCTGATCCGTGAGGAAACCCAGGCGTCGCTGCCGAAGATCGGCGAGGTGCTGGGCGGGCGTGATCACACGACGGTGCTGTACGGGTGTGACAAGATCAACGGGCAGCTCGAAACCAACGACGGGTTACGCCGACACGTGGCCGCCATCCGCGAGGCGCTCTACAGTCGGATCCGCCATCCAGCCTGACATACTACCCGACCCACGGACACACTTGCCTCACGCGTCGAGCGGCCCCCTGGGGGCCGCTCGACGCGCCTTTGGGGGTCACGCAATCCAAATCGCGTGCTGTCCAGACCGGAAATGTTGAGGCCGGGATGACCCCGTCGGGCTGCAACCGCCTGGGGAGGAATGCGCGGAGACCGGTCAGAGCAGCGTTACAGGGTCAACGTCGATGGCCCAGCCCTGCGGCAGGTCCGCCGGGATGAGAGGCCTAGGGTTGGCGGCGCGCAGGACAAGCTGCCAACGGTAGTCCCCGCGCACCTGCTCGAAGAAACATGGCGCCGGCCCGATCAGATCGGAAGGGTTCCCGCGATCCTCGAGCGCCCGGCGGACGAGGCGCCCGAGGCGCTCCGCCTCCCGCTCGGCGCGCCCGGCGTCTGTGTGCCGGTAGACCAGGCGGGTGAGGCGGTGGAACGGCGGGTAGTCAAGCTGGCGACGCTGCTCCATTTCGTAACGGTAGAACGCCTCGTAGTCGTGATGTGAGGCGGCGAGGATGGCGGGGTGATCCGGGTGGTAGGTCTGCAGGATCACCCGGCCACCGAGCAAACCTCGGCCTGCCCGGCCGGCTACCTGGGTCAGCACCTGGAATGTCCGCTCCGCCGCACGGAAATCGGGCAGATTCAAGCCGGTATCGGCCGAGACCACGCCCACCAGCGTCACCAGGGGCAGGTCGAGCCCCTTGGCGATCATCTGGGTGCCGATGAGCACATCGGCGCGGTGGGCGGCAAAGTGCGCCAGGAGGACCTCGTGGGCGCCCCGCGCGCGTGTGGAATCGTAGTCCCAGCGCAGTGCCCGGGCGGAGGGGAAGCCGGAAGCCAGCTCCTCCTGGACGCGTTGCGTCCCGGCGCCGAAATACCGCACCCGGCGGCCTCCACACTCCGGGCACGCCGCCGGCGCTTTGCGCTGGTAGCCGCAGCGATGACAGACCAGTGCCTCCTGCCCCGGATGGTGGGTGAGCGGGATGGCGCAGCGCGGACAGCGCGCCACCCAGCCGCAATCCCGGCAGAAGACGAACGTCGCTTCGCCGCGCCGGTTGAGGAACAGGATGGCCTGTTCCCGGGCATCCAGCGTTTCCTGCAGCGCCTGCTGCAGGGGCCGGCTGAAGAGGGATGCGTTGCCCGCCTTGAGTTCCTGACGCATGTCGACGATGCGTACCGGCGGAAGATCGGCCGCCTCGGCCTCGCTCTCCAGGGTGCGATAGTGGGACGACACACCCAGGCGTTGGGACTGCTGCCGCAATCGGCGCCGGTGGCCGAGGATGCGCTGGGGCAACCGCACGCGAACGATGCGCCCGCGCTCGGCTTGGTGGAAGGTCTCGAGGTCTGGCGTGGCGCTGCCCAGAATACAGACGGCCTTGAGGCGGCGCGCGTAGGCGATGGCCACCGCCCGGGCATGGTAGCGCGGCTCCTGACCCTGTTCCTTGTAGGACTCGTCGTGCTCCTCGTCGAGCACGATGAGGCCAAGGTTAGGCAGCGGGACGAACAGGGCGCTGCGCGGCCCGATGATGATCGGGAGTTGTCCGGCGCGGCAGCGGCGCCAGGTGTCGTAGCGCTCACCCTCCGTGAGGCGCGAGTGGAGCAGCCCGACCTGGCCGGGGAAGCGGGCGGCGACGCGGGCGACGGTGAGAGGTGTGAGGGCGATCTCTGGGACCAGGACGATCGCTGTCTTGCCCAGGCGTAAGGCCTGCTCCACGGCGCGAAGGTAGATCTCGGTCTTGCCGGAGCCCGTCACGCCGTGCAGTAGGAAGGGGCGCGGGGACTCGGCAGCCGCGTCGAAGGCCGGGAGAATCTGCTTCCAGGCCAGCGCCTGGTCGGTCGTGAGCTCAGGGGGCTCGGCGGGGATGAAGTCCGTCTCCGCCAGCGGATCGCGCCACACTTCGGTCTCGCCCAGGATGACGAGATCGTGCTCCTCGAGGAAGCGCAGGTCGGCGCTGGTGGCACTCGTCTCGGCATACACCCAGTCGGCCTTCAGGTTGCCCGGCTCTCGGGCGAGCAGGTCGAGCACAGCCCGGCGCCGGCTATCGGCCTCCGAGCTGCGCCCAAGCCGTTCAACGGCAGCCTGGGGTGAGGCGGCCAGCGTGACTGTCCGGATGCGCCGCGGTCGAACCGTTGGCGCGTTGAGAACGGATTGGTGCTGCAGCGCGCCGCGGGTCTCGAGCGCCTTGACAGCACCACGCCAGTCCTGCCGGGGCATGTGGTAGGCCAACTGACGCCCGCGCAGGGGGCCGCGCGCCGAAAGCAAGTCAAGGATCCGCTTCTCGGACGGTGTCTTCGGCGTGACGGAGGGATCGGCCAGCGTGTAGCGTTGATCCGCCTGTTGGGCGAGGCCGGGAGGCAGCATCAGCATCAGGCAATCGATCATGGGCGCCAGCGTCTCATCTGCCATCCACTCGGCCAGGTCGAGCTGCTCCGGCCGAAGGACGGGCTCGCTGTCGACCAGGCTCTCGACCGGGCGGGTCTCGGGGACTTCAGGTTCCGCGACCGGTCGCGTGACCACACCGTGCACACGGCGTGGGCCGAATGGGACGATCACCAGATGTCCCGGGCCGACACGTCCGTCGAGCTCCGCCGGAAGGCGATAGTGAAACGCCCCGCGCACGGGCGGGAGGTTGACGACGACCTCGACGTACTGGGTCATGGGGCGGGGTGGCCCCCGGGCGGCGGAGTTGCTTCGGCCGGGCGCAGCGACACACGGGCGATGCGCAGCCCGTCCATCGACTCGACCCTCAGACGCACAGTCCCGGTGGACACACTGTCGCCGACGCGCGCCATCCGGCCCAGGCGGCCCAGGATATAGCCGGCGATCGTGTCGTAATGTGGGTCGGCGAGCGCCAGCTGATAGCGCTCGTTGACCTCCTCCATCGGGGTGAGGCCGTCGATCAGGACGGTGCCGTCCTGGAGCGGCTGGATTTCCGCATCAGGGTCAAACGGATCACGGACCTCGCCGACGATCTCCTCCAGGAGGTCCTCGAGTGTGACCAGCCCGGCCGTGCCCCCGTATTCATCCAACACGATCGCCAGGTGCTGGCGCCGAGCGCGGAAGCGGCGGAGGAGATCGCTGATGCGCACGGTGTCCGGGACAAACATCGTCTCGCGCATCAGATCGCGAGCAGTCTGGCTGGATGGGCGGGACCGGCGGGAGGCCGAGAGCACATCCTGCAGGTGGACGACGCCGATGACATGATCCAGGCTGCCCTCGAAGACCGGAAGCTTGCTTACCGGGCGGCCGGCGATGGCGTCGAGGATTTCCTCCGGGTTGGCTTCGGCAGGAACCGCGACGACCTCGGTGCGCGGCAGCATCACCTGCCGCACGAGCGTGTCCCCGAAGTCCAGGACGGCGTGGACCATCTCCTCTTCGTCATCCTGGACGACGCCGCTGTCGGCGCTGGCCGAGACGAGCATCTTCAACTCCTCGACCGAATGAGCCAGTTCTTTCTCGGAGGCGGAGCGGACACCCAGCGCGCGGGCGGCCGCCTGCCCGGTGGAGTTGAGCAGCCAGGTGAGGGGGCGCAGCACAGAGGCGGCGGTCAGGATGGGGCGAGCGACCAGGCGGGCTGTTCGTTCGGGATCCTGCAGCGCGATCGCCTTCGGAGTGAGTTCGCCCAAGACCACCAGTAGGAAGGTAGTCAGCCCGAAAGCCAGCGCGGCGGCGACGCCGTAGGCAACCCCGGTCTGCCAGCGTGCCGGGAGGAGAAGGAGCAGGGGCTCGAATAACCGGGCAACGACGGGCTGAGCGAGCCAGCCCAGTGCCAGCCCGGCCATGGTGATGCCAAGCTGGGTGGTGGCAATGAACCGCCCGGTATCCTGCAGAGCACGCTGAACCCAACGGGCGGGCCGGTCGCCGCGTGTGACCATCTCTTCGACGCGTGTGCGGCGGATGCGCACGATGGCGAACTCGGCCGCGACAAGGAAGCCGTTGAGCAGGATGAGCGCTAGGACGGCAAGCAGGCCGAGGGCGTCTCTCACGAGATCAGCGGGCATTGCGCATGGCGGGGGTGAGCAGCCCGCGGGACGAGGTGGAGGCTGACTCAGGCATGCGGCGCCCGCACGGCGGCCGCCGCGCCGTAGCCGACGACGGAACTGGTATCACCGGTTACGTCGCCGGAGTTGGCGTAGCCGAGGACATGCACACGCGACGCGCCCAGCTCCTGCGCGGCCCACAGCACGGCGGCGATCGCCGCCCGGCCGCAGGCGAAGCCCTTGCCCTGGTCTTCGGCCTCGATCACGCCGCGGGCGTCGAAGGCCTCCAGGCGGGAGAGGAGGAAGGCGTCCAACTGCCGGGCGATGGCATCCGGGTAGAAGTGGGACAGGTCGGAGCTGGCCACCAGCAGGCTCGAGCGGCCGCGCAAGGCTTGGGCCAGCGCACGCCCAAGGGCCTCCGCTGTTCCGGCCGACTGGTCGCGAAGCATCAAGGGCACCAGGCGGAAGGGGCCCGCCAGGACGCGCTGCAGGAAGGGAAGCTCGATTTCGAGCGAGTGCTCGGCGTCATTGGCGACCCGCTCCAGACGGAGGCCGCCGGGGAGGTTCGCCTCGACAGCCGAGAGTAGCTCGATATCTACCTCCACACGGCCAAGCGGTGTCTCATATGCCGGGTGTGCGGTGGTCAGGATGCGGCCCGGGTAGGGCTGGTGCATCGGCGAGACAATCGCCACCGTCTCCACGGCGGCGCCCTGCAACAGATGGAAAGCCTCCGCCGCCACGTCGCCGGAATAGCGGTGCCCGGCGTGGGGCACGACCAGCGCCACAACCTCGCCTGGCGGTCGCTCGGCTTTGGCGCGCGCCAAGTGGGCATCGACCGAGCGGGCAAGAGCCTCGGGGGACCCGGGATACCACGTGCCGGCTATGGGGGAGGGTCGAGGGCGGATCATGCCGGGGTCAGGCATCGGCAGAGTCATTGTAGCACAGCGGTGCAGACACTCCCCCGAGGACTCAGCCTCCCGCGCGGAAGCGGCCAGGGGCAAACGATCCTCACGCCATTGGACAGGCAGCCCAAGCCCGCCAAACAGCAAGTTGGGTGGGCTTGACGTGATGTCGATGGTCGTCTATACTAATAGAACAAACGTTCTACTACTGGAGGGAACAGGAGCAGGTGAGATGGTCGCCTCGCCCCGCCATGCATCAGGCGTCTCGCTGGCAGAGTACACCGGCGCAGCCGCACGACCTAGGGAATGTGATCGCGGCCGGCAGGCAGGTAACCCCCCCCCGTGGCCACGGGCCCTCCGGTAATGGGCGCGAAGGAAGGTGTGGAATGAACATCGGCATGCTGTGGTTCGATGGGGAGGGTGCGAAGGATGTAACCCCGCGCGTTCAGGCAGCGGCCCGCTACTACCGCGACAAGTACGGCCGGACGCCGAACGTATGTTTCGTCCACCCATCGATGATGAGGGATCCGAAGGTGACACGCGTGGACGGCGTCGACCTCCGCCTGAGCACCTCCATTCTGCGCGGGCATCTGTGGCTGGGGGTGGTTGAGGAAAGCGGCTGACCGCTGGCGGCGGTCA
>Ga0315289_10000564_pt1 | contig 57045 bp, 70 predicted proteins | sample YL17G11_40_MG_FD_203452 | JGI IMG/M metagenome (GOLD analysis project Ga0315289, IMG submission 203452) | Sediment microbial communities from Yellowstone Lake, YNP, Wyoming, USA - YL17G11_40 | ecosystem: Environmental > Aquatic > Freshwater > Lake > Sediment | place: USA: Wyoming | collected...
TAATTACTAGACTGTTGACTAAGAACTTGGTCTGACCGTTGAAAATATAACCAGTTACTTCCACCAATTGTTTTTCCATCCATACCAGCCACCATGGAACCCAGTTTTGTCACGTACATGTTTTTCATAATGCCATAGCCTTCTGTCATACCAGCATCAACACCCACATTAGAATACAATTCAACAATAAAGGGCTTTTGACATGCATAATATCCCCGGTCATTAGGAGCAGCCGTAAATAAAGTGTCCGCATCAATACTTCCTCTGACAACCAAATTAATAACACTATTCTGATCACAAAAGGCATTGGACGGAGTAGTGGAAGACACATAGGGTATTGCTGACCTAGACACATAACTTAAAGAATTAAAACGTGGCAAATTGGAACCATTGGACCCCGCACAATACCATCTATGAGCGTAGGCTGCAAGAACAGATCCTGCAGGAAAATTTTGCGTAATTGTATCAACTACAACCGTATCAGCATTAGTATCATCAGCTGTTACTTTACAATAATTAACCCAGGCATGGCCACTCATATCCGTAATGTAATAATATCTGTTAGGGGTGAAATTAGCGGCTTCCCCAGTATTTAAATAAAGTGTCTTACTTGCTCCGGCCGTAGCATCATAAAGCAACGTCCCACGCTTATCAGTACCTTCAACAAAATTTGAATCTCCAACCCAGGAATCAATCAATGTAGTAGACCATGATGAACCAATCCTACTCTGAACAATCATACACTCCGCTCCACCTCTAAAATCATAAGAAAAAGAAGCAGAATCCAATGTAGTAACAAAAAAACCACCCCAATAACCATATAGAATTTTACTTGTTGTATCAAAAGACAAAGCGTAATGAATTCTCACTTTTGCAGATTCTGTAGTAACATAACCAGCCTTCATAATCATAGCAGACTGATTTCTTGTAAAAGAAGATTGATCGGATACAACAATATAAGGACCTTCAAGAAGAGCACTATGTGTCCCAACACCAGTATTATTAACGGTGACCCCAGTACCTGACCAGGCATTAGTCAAATATTGGCAAGCCCTGAATCGTGTGTCATCAATTTTGTATGCATAATAATCTGTACTACCACTAAGACCACTCGGTAACGATCCCCCCGAATTACTAAACTGTATAATATCCCCCGTCACATAAGGATGGCCAGTAGCATCCAGTTCGTGATTTGCTCCTGTAACACCAACTACAAAATTAACACTCGTTGGGAGAACACTTTTATCGTTCAGTATAGACCAACCAGGACCACCGTCTGTTGCATCCTTCGTGACCCAAGTTTTAAAATTTGCAAGCCAACCACTTGAATCGACGTCAGCAAAACCTCTCCCCGTACAAGATCCTGAAGTAATTTGATATACCGACATAATGTCTCCCTCTTTTATACGTCAAAAGTTAAAACAACCGAAAGTCCCAATGGAGCTGTTGTATTCGTATTTGTAACATCTATAAAAAGTAGATCTCCCGTTTGCACCGATTCATTCGACGGATTTACAACTCCATCATTTGAATAATAAGATCCACCATTAATTTTGGTCGCTGTAGTCAGCATAAAAACTTCCGCTCCTGCTCTTCTACGCCGCACCGTAACATCTGTCGTACTTGAAATACCAGAAGTCGCAACAATAGCAAGAACGTCCGTTAGCTTCTTTCCATTTAATTTTATTCCAACAGGAAGACCTTTTGCCCCAGTACTGATAACGACTGAATCCCCGGCGTCAAAAAGACTCGATGAAATTGCTATAGGAGCCTGCAGTCCTGTGAGTCCTTGAATACCAGTTTCTCCAATACCCATGACACCAGTTACACCTTGGATACCAGTCTCTCCCAAACCCATGATACCGGTTACACCATCAATACCCATGATACCGGTTACACCATCAATACCCATGATACCGGTTACACCTTGCAGGCCAGTTACACCAATACCTATAATACCTGTAACGCCTCGAATACCTGTTGCTCCGGGATCTCCTACAGGACCTTCCTCACCATCTATACCGGTCATGCCTTGAATACCGGTGACCCCATCAAGACCAAGAATACCGGTTACCCCTTGAATTCCGGTATCACCATAACCTTGAATACCTGTGGCTCCAATAGCCCCCAGAAGACCGGTTTCACCTTGAATTCCGGTATCACCATAACCTTGAATACCTGTTTCTCCAGTAATACCGGTCATGCCTTGGAGACCGGTCATTCCAAAACCACCTGGAGGAGGCAGTACAACCGTACCATCACTTATTCTTAAGAATCCAGAATCCTGAAAAACTCGTCCGGCAATACCTGGGTTGGAAGAATCAAAATTAGAACTATCGAGGAAAAATCTCTCTGAAGTCAAATAGTAAGTAGAATCAAAGGCGTATTTCGAACTGGTAACATCACCCTCTGTCACAAAATTACCACTTCGATCGATATGCCATCCAAGGGCACTGGCATCATAGCCGGTACTGTAATTCGTAAGAACCAGTAAGGATGATGTGGAATCCGTGTTATCATGAAGAATTTCCACGGCCGGGCTGAAGCCCTGATTCACCACATAAATAGCCTGACCAACATCTGCCGTGCTATCATTATTAGATTTTGTAATCTTTAATGCTGGACCAGTCTCATTACCGGCAACAAAAATGTTTACTCCAGGTGCCGAAGAATCTCCTGTATGAGATACATGAAGACCAATACCGTCCCCAAGAGTACTAATCTGAACGGCCGGCTGTATTCCATAATGGTAAATATCTATAGCCCGACCATCACCTGAACTAAGCTTATTAAGAGTAAAAATATTCTGGTTTGCTGTCTGATCAATAATCGCTACAACGCCTTGAGTATTTCTGGCTCTCAACAAACCAGTTCCAGAACTGGTAACATCCATAACATATCCGGACGTCCCAAGATGTTTGATTTTCAGGTCCGTACCTGAACTGGAAGAATTAATAACAATTGAGGATGCATCTATCAGGGCATTGATCGTTATGGCATTACCACTCGACTGATCAATATTGATAGAATGAGAATCACACAATGCCGTATTATGAATATTAATCGCAGGACCATAAGAATTTGTTGTAATGTCTATGACCGATGCCGTAGACCTTGTAGCATCTTTTTTGATTAAATAACTTGTATGGGTAGAATCATCATAAGACTTAATAATGCCACCCATGGTTGATGTATGATTTATAGAAATATCATAATCAGACGTCATAGACGTCATATCAATCATGGGACATTTTGATGCCACGGTTGACCGAATCCTCATTATAGATCCGGTGGCATCCTGAAGAATATTAATCAAAGGTGCATTTGCTGAAGTCGAATACGAATGCAGATTATAAGCTGACGTACTGGTATCATGATTCTGGATAATTGAACCATAGAGAGTTAAATTATCTTCAAAAGGACTTACCGAGTCACCAACGATTGCCGAACCATTTACGGTAAGACTATCCGTAATGATACTTTCCTTTGAAGAATCAACATAGAATATCCCGTCAACCTTCAGATTACCATAAACAGTGGTATCCCCTAAAACTTGGAGAGATCCGATAGTATAATCTCCATTAATATCTAACTTATCCGAAGTAATAGAACCGGATGCAAGAGCTGATCCGTTTATACCACCATTCTTCAAATCATAATCCAACTCAGCAACTGTTCTGACCACAGTTCTTGAATCAGAAATATCAGATTCCGTTATCGAACTCTTATTAGGTATTCTATGTAAGGTCGCCAAAGTATAGGTATAATGCTGAACCGTTGTTGTACCATCAGAGTATGTATAATCCGACGGCGTCGGCCAACCCTCAGACACCTTGACGTCCTGAACAATACGAAGTCTGTTTGCACTGGGTAATCCAATAAGAGAATCCACTAAGGTTGAATCAGTATATTCACTCCCCGATGTAGTATCCCCGGAAACTTCAGCAAGATGAATATCAACGTAAACATAATCTGTCCGATAGGGATCCCAATTCGTTCCGTCCAATGTCCGATAAAGAGCTCCAGAAGAACCAGCTATAAATCCAGTAGTATCCGTAAAATTAATGGATTTAAAATCAGAAGAGGCATCTATAACAGTAGAATCCCAGGTATTTCCTCCGTCAAGAGATCTGGTAATAATTCCACTATCACCCACTGCCCAACCTACAGAAGAATTAACAAAAAATATGGAATTAAGATTTACAGTGGTATCAGAAACTTTAGTCTGCCAAAAAGATCCCGTATTGGTCGTCTTAATAATTGTTCCATTTTCGCCACAAGCCAAAACAGTAGTGGCACTGACTGCATAAACGCTGTTCAAATCGCTCGTATCAGGAGAAGTTTTGGCAACCCAATTTATTGTGTCCAATGAATACAGAATAGTACCCGAATCACCAACCGCCCAAACATTTGACACGTTATAAGTATTTATGGATCTTAGTGTATTTGTAGTTGTTGAATTCTGCTGGTCCCATATTGACCCCCCGTCCGTAGTACGATATATTTGTCCGGCGGCACCTACAAAATAACCCACACTACTATTTACAAAATCAACTCCATAAATAACCCCGGATGGTTCTGTAGGATTGAAGGCCGAATAACTAAGAAGATTTTGCCAGGAATTCCCAGTCGTTGTACTTTTCAGTACCGCTGAAGTAGTATCAGTAAGGCTCCACCCAACCGCAAATGCAGTTGATGAGTCTGAAAACATTACATTATAAAGATCGTACGTGATCGTGGTTCGATCAGCATAAATTCTACCTGAATCCGACGATTTTAAAGTATTTGAAGATGATAAACCAACAACAATAACATTGGGTGAATTGTAAACCAACCCATTAAAATCAAAAAGAGATCCAGTAGGGGTTGTTAGAGATGAAAAAGATGTTTGAGTATAAGCATCAGATGTTATAGCTAAGGAATTTGTTTGATCTTTATATCCAATACCACTTTTAAGAAATAGACGATAACCTTTTAAAAATAAAACTCCTGGGTCTTCTACTGTTCCCGAGCCTCCAGTTATAAGAAAATTGTTTGTGGAATCGGTAGGATGTTCTGCAATTTTAAATCCATCTCTTATTGCAGAGTCACCAAATTCTTCCTGTATCAAACGTCGAACATTGGTATTGGATATAAGATGCATATCCCTAAGTTCAGCATCAGTCAGGCCAGCCTGTTCCTGAGCCTGTAACAAAAAATACCTTTTTTGTTCGTCGAATAAATCCGGGGCGTATTGTCCTTTAAAGCCTTCCGACATTTAAAACCTCCCACCATTATTACGCATTCGTGACATTTCAGCCATTAAGCTTGAAGAAGGCCTTTTAGTGTAAATCACATTCTGTTTTGCTTTTCTATAATACTGCTTGTAGCTTACAGACGACGACGAACTGGCCAATTGAGTAGTATTTGATTTCAAAGTTCCACCACCGGTCGACATATACTCTGTGGCCAAATAAACTGCCCGAGCAAAAGCATCAGACAAATCGTCGTGTGACCCTTTTCCTTCCTGGGCCTCAACAGTGATTAGATACTTAGAGTGCTGTGTTGCTCTTAATCTCAAAAGTTCTGAGACTAACGGAATGTCTTTTGTGAGTTCCCCATCTCGTACTTTTTCTTCACCTTCAGGAATTCTTAAACTACCGTCAAGCATCTTCGACATCAAGTTCTGGAAAATTCTGGAGTTGTATTCCCGATTAGCATGGGTAACCTTAATCTGCTTGAAACCTTTAGTGTGCAACATAGGAACAATAGCCAGACCATAATGTTGGTCCAGGGTTCCTTGCACAATAAAAAATTTATTATAAAAATTGAGTATCCATTCCGCAACTTCTTCTGGAGAAAAGAACTCCTTCTTCTCATCTTTGGCATATCTGACTTCTGCACAATCTAATTCAATGAAATCTTTCAGACCACTGGGGGTCTCTTTTTTTACAACATGACAAACAACAATTGCTGTTCCGTCATTCTGGAGACCCACGTCAACACCCATAAAATGGGGCAGGCGTTCCAGATTGCTTTCTTTGGTCTTCAGACCTGGAATAATATTCATCCTTAAAACTTGTTCATTTTCGATCCAGGCAAAAATTCTATCACTAAATTCAGCTCCGAACTCCGCTTTGAATGAGAGAGGATTTTCGGCGTATTTCGCTCTTAAATACTTAGAAGAAAGCGTCGGATTGGCTTCCCAGGACGGTGCTTGAATCATCAGAAGGTCTTTGCAATCATCTTCAAAAGATCTCTCATAAAGGTCAAAAAATTGACCCCTTCGAGTATTCGGAGATGATATACAAATGATCTTTCCATGGGGTTCGCCCATAGGACTATTGAAGCCTGCCACAGACGGCGTAACAGCTTCATAAACTGCCTTGTCTGATTTGTCGGCCGAAACTTCTTTTTCGAAGAAATAGGCCATTTCATCAAACACCGCACAAATATTATTGTGACCACGAAGTCCACGGCCACTACAAGGAGACGCAACAACACGGATCGAAGGTCTTTGATTTGCACCAAATTCCTGGATGTCCCTTTCGGTACTCAGCTGCATGTAACCCAGGGTTGGTTTATTGCGGTATCTTTTGAAGCATTCTGCACGCTCAAGATGACCGGTAATCCTTCGGAAAAGATCTGCCGATTGCTCTTGGTTCGTGGAAATACAGGAGACCCAGATTTCATCATTTGGCATCAAATTATAATACTGATGCGGCGAAAATTTTCTCAAAAGTTTGTATATTTCGAAAGCAATAATCACCGAAATAGTGGTAGTCTTTGTACCGCGGCGACCTACAACCAAACACAGGTTGGTTCGAACATCATTGGGATCACCAGTGACTTCTTTTATGTTGATTCTATTTTGATCCCGAAGATAATTTAAATACCCAATTTCACTAAAACGATAGCGTTCTTTCTCATTGAATTTATCATTAACAATAATTCTTTTATCCCCATCGTCAAGAGGGATATTATAGGCACACTTAATAATGAATTTTTGGACAGGGAGTAACGGAGGAATATCTATGGACGTACCAAGTCCAAGGCCCCATGGAGCTTCGGCAAACTCAATTATGTTTCTTTCGGAATCATCTTTGAGTTTCTTTGAAGAAATATAATCTGCACATAATTCCGATAAACTCATTTAGTTCCTCAGACCATTTTTTTCAGTATTTTTTCAGCCTTTGATTCCCAACCCTCAAGATTGTGACCCAAAGCATTGAAAAACAGGTCCTTGTACTCAGAAGGTATTTTTACCGCGTCAAAAGTATCTGCGATAATTCCCAGAAACATTTTTATAACTTCACGGAACTTCGGACCTTTCAAATCAACCTCACCACCACCAACCAAAGCCTGCCTCTGAATTAACGTCTCCGACATATACTTAAGAAGTGTACCCCTTTGAACACAGAACTTCGAAACGTCCTTGTTCTCCCGGGTCTTCTTAATTCGAAGATCTTTTAAAGCCTGCTGCTCCTCGGAAAGTCCCAACAGAACAGCTTTAAGAACAGCGTCCGGAAGCTCGTCATCACGAATAGTAATTGTGATGATGTCATCATTTACTTCCTGGGGAGGAACAACAACCGTATCCTCATAATTCACACTTTCAATTTGATGAGCTTCTCTTGGCTGCTCAAGAACATTATTGAGATCCAATTCAGAAACAGTCAAATCTGTTGACGTAGCTTCATCCTGATTCTGGTTAGAATCAGATAAAGCAGATACCTCAGGCATATTCCGCTCCTATTTTATTTTATTGTTTCGTCAATACCTGACCGACTGAACAGCTCATTGACCTCAAGTGAATTGAAGTCTTGCGCCTGGTCAATATCAACATCCATATGGCATCCTTCAAAAGTACTGATAATCTCCTGCGTTGAAGCAGCAATGGATGAAGGATCAGGAAGCGTCTGCCTCGGTGTGGGCTCTTCAACAGCAATTTTCGCCGGCTTCTGTGCTTTATTTGCCACCACACCAGCAGGGGTTGCGTTCAGCATCATAACAGCTTCCATAAGGACCTGACCAGCCTCATCAGCCGACAGCTTCTTCAAAAGCTTGTCTTTGACCTGATCAACATCATAACCCTTCCTCAAAGCTTCAATTGAAGCTTGACGATATCCCTCATTCTTATCCGCTACTTTCTTGCCTTCAAGAGAATAAAGATAACCAGGGACACCAACCGGCCGTTCGACACTTACCGCTTCCGCAAACTTGGGGGAATCTTTTATGGGGAATTTTTTGCCGATCTTCTTCAGTTCCTTACCAAGAACCAAAGAAATTTTTCCTTCTTTGATCATGCCATTAAGATTGCTTTCAGAGAGGCCTTCCCTGGACAAAACAATTCCAAGTGCTTCCGCAGCCTCTTTAATGTCGGTCATAGCATACTTGGCCTTCACCATCTCTTTAAGAGCCGATGCATTCTTACCCTTGGCAAGATTTTCCTGAACGAAAGCAATGATCGGACTGATTTTAGGAATCAAAACAGAATCCCGATCTTCAGCCATTTTTATAGACTGCTCCTCGAGACCCTTCATCATAACTTCTTTTGCCTGTTCTTTACCCATTTTCTTCTCAGGAACTTTGGCAGTCGCAGTTTTCTCTTCGACCGGTGCAATATAAAGGAAAGCCCTTTGCAGATCTTCCTTTGAAGCGATGATCGCATCTGAAGGGATCCGGCCGGCCTGCACCAGATGGTCCCGATATTTCTTCAGAGTATTCTCATCGTAATTGATACTAGAAACGACATTTTTATGGAATGTCGAGGCAAGGGTCGATATAACATTCGGATTGATACCGTCTGCATTCAGGAGGATATCCTGAGCAAGCCGGGTACGATGGTTTGTCAGGAATTGCTCTGCTTCATTATAAGAATTGAAGGCTGAAGCATCAATATAAACATTCCCAAGGAGACCAATCTCTTCAGCGACCTTTTTAAGGGGCTCCTGAGCCATTCCTATGTGCTTGGAAGCAAACCGAGCCCGGAGATGCTCCGCAAGCTTCCTACCCGTTAAACCAGCCATAACGGCCTTCTTGGCCTCTTTTACAATCTGGTCAACAGCACGGGCATCTTCCTCAGAAGAACGTACACCGAGAGGCATTACCGTTGCATTAGGGATAATGTTGATCCCGGTCTGGGTGGCCGAATGATTCCACAGGTCATGAAGCTTGGGGACGACCCGGACTGGATTATTGTCCGAGGGGTAATTGTCATACTTACTGAGGTCGACGTCCAGCCAGCTGTGATCTACAATTTTCGGATACTGAGGATTGGCTCCGATAAGGTCTTGGCAAAGATCTCCATTAAGCATATATGTCTCTCCTTGAGTTAAATTTTCTTTCCCACTGAGCTGAACCGGACAAGTGCCTTTCTAACAGCACTTGAAAGAACTTTTGTCGGATTTATCCCTGCAGATTTATTCACAAGATCTTCAGGATTTAAAGCCCCCTCATTGGGGTTATTTTCAGATTGGGGCTGAGGTTTCTCTTCTGGGTTTTCTTCAGGCTTTTCTTCGTCTTCCTTATCCTCATTTTCCTCATCTTCAGACTCAGACTCTTCACTATCTTCTGATTCGGCCTCATCGGGCACATTAGGCTCTAAAGCCTTCTGTGTTTCTTCTTCGACCTCTTCTTTTTCCTTAATGACCTTTTTGGTCTCTTTATCGTCCTTGGCCTGCCAATGAGGATTCGAGAGCTCATCTGCCAGGCTGTCAGCAACCTCACTGAGGGTATGTATTGAAGTGGTCAGTACCTCCTTAACATTCTTGATAGGCATAATAAATCCTAGTCCGCCGATTAATCCATCTGGCGAAATTGCAGGACCTTTTACCCGAGAAAATTCCCCCATGGCGGAGCCAAGAGTTCCCAGAGCCACGTTCACATTGTGCAAAATTTTCTGCAGATGCTTGATCTTCTTTTTATCGTATTTGAAATCATTCGTTATTTCTCTACGAAGACCAGCGGCCGCCTGTTTAGCCTGCCTACCCTGAAGATCACTTAATCGTTTTCGCATATTTTATCCTTAATAAAAATTATTTACCCGCCCAATGTTCATAAATAGTTACTATATGATTTTTAAATTCTTCCTGAGTCATTACAAGTTTAGCTGAATTACATTTACCACAACAAGGAACAACAGTATCTATCGAATAACCTGTACCAGGCTTTATTTGATCTAATCCATTATATTTATATTCAGTATGATCAAGTTGAGAAGAACTCACTGATATTTGATAAGGCACGACGCCACAATAAAAGCATTTTTGACTTGTCAGGTCCTTAAATTGCTCTAAAGTTAAAGAAAATTGTATTTTTCTTTTTTTTGCCCTATATTTATACTCCCCAAAAAGGCAATTAAGTCCAACCAAACCTTTCTCCATAAGATAGGACTTTTCCGTACGCAAACAACCACAACTTTTTCTTCTCCCGGAAGTTAAAAGATCCGCCCTAAAAGATCTTATTGTGCCACATTTACATTGACATTCCCAAAGAGTCTTTCCATGATCTCTTGTATAATTTAATACTGTTAGATTAGTAAAAACCTGACCTGCTAAATTGTTTAGGGCGTGCAGGCTGCCACAACCACAACTATACGATTCACCCCGCATTATTGAACCCTTCTGTACCATTTTTTCTGTACCGCAACCACATCGACATAAAACTTTATTACCACCCAATTCTTTTAAAATGGTCCAGTTACCGTACTGTTTACCCGTATAGTTAATTAAAGTTGCAGCCATCTTCTACCTTCTCAAATCCTCAGTGGTTTTTTTGTGTCCGGATCAAAAAGCCGTTCGATAACGATGCCGTCTTTGGACTCCGTAAGCTTCCACAGGTCCTTCTCGGCTTTGTGAACAAGCGTATCTTTGCCTATCCTATAAAAATTAAAGAAGTCATCGATCGATGCTACCCGGATCCGGTTGTTACCGGTCAAATAATCATCAATACCGCTGATCTCCTCTTCCGCAGTTCTCAGAGAGCCGGCATTCTTCATAAGATCTTCATAGATGTCCATAATTTTTCACCTTTATTTAGACATAAAAATTTTAATCGCCTGGGGTATAACTTCTACTCCCTTTTTATTTAATTTTCTAACTTCTTGATTTAAAGATTTATTCGTTGAATTAATCTCAAATTGATACGTAACTCGTCCCGGTTCCGGAGGTCCAAATTCAGGTGCAGAACCTGTACCTTCCATCCACAAACTCATATAATCTCCATTTTTCTTTGTAAGCGTAAGTGCTTGATCTAAAGTTGGAGATTTTATTTCGTCCTTCATACCCTCCTTCACAATTACTTTCTCTGGGTATTTTGCTAATTCAGATTTTACTCTCATTTTTAAAGCATCTTTATCTTTTTTTAAAGGGTCCGGAGAATTTGGCTTACCAATCCCAAACAAGGCAGTCTTACCCTCAAGCACATCACTAATTCTATCCAATTCCAAAGCCAAGCGAGGATTAATCTGCTCAATTTCTGATGCAACATTATCCAGGTCTTCTACAAGACTTGCTGTCTTAGCTATACGATCTGTAAGCCGGTTTCGCATATATTTACTCCTCTTAAGGTTTATAAACGTCATCAAAATTATTTCCACCAGTAGGGGGATCTGCATAATCCAAGCCATCTGGATCCGGGCCATCTCCACGTTCTTTCACCGCAGGTCCCATAGGGGATTCTTTCGGTGTAAGAAAATCACCCTCACTGATATCGATATCCACTAAAGGTCGAAGACCTTGCCGTGCATAGTCAAATTTTTCAGCATTGTCATTATCATACAAACCCTCAAGGCCCTCAATAATTTCTTCCTGTCCCTGATCAACTTCAGAATCCTGGTATTGAGGCATATTAATGGCTGGGTTAGCCAATTCTGCACATCTTATCCTAAATTTTTTCAGCACTCTCGAACTCAACATCTTTAGACTCGGGCTCAAGTACTTCAGTTGCTTAAGAGCACTCATCATTTTCTTTTTAGTTTCCGGATCTTGTTCATCAGGAATCAAAAGTTCCAACTCTTTGGGATCCATATTTAAGTATGGGTTTGCATCCACTTTCCCGGGCACATTTGAGCCACCCACTGGGGGATGCACAAGAAAGCCAGATTGGTGATAGAATCCCATTATTTTTATCTCAAATAAGATTAAACATCATACTATCAGATAGATAGCTACCGATTGTGTTTATATTATTAATAGGTTATCAAATGGAAATAACTAAGGCAGAACTATAAGGTTGTACAACTTATGAGGCAGATCTTTTCTTAAGCCAGTCCCGAAGCGATTGAATTTTGGCTCCATATTCAATTGCCTTGACTCTTTTTGAAGGCACTAAATCAAAGTGCTTTACGGTACTGCTCTCTTGAAGCCATTTAACGTTTAAATTAAGTTCTTGGGCGAAAGAAAGGAGTTCGTCCAAATCATCCGCCCAAAGGTGGCACCATTTTTCACCATGCTTCTTGGCGTCAGGTTTAACCTTTAAATAAGTACGCAACTCATCAACGTAGATCATAGTAGAGTATTAAGTTTTCAAAGAGAACACCGCATAGTTACCCTTATCAAAGTGGGGTAACTTCACTTCATGCAACTTATATAAATTTTTCTTGATGAACATCAAAAGGGTATGAAATCTTAAATACTTTGGGTCACCATCCTTGAGGTAACTAAGCTTGGCCAAACATTTTTCAAATCGATGCCGGACCTTCACCTGGGTCATCTCTTCCCCATTTTTCAAATCGAATTTCTGATTAACAAGTTCCGCGGTGCGGCTCTGGCAAGTAGTCTCTTTCATGCATTTGATAATTTCAATTTCGATAGGATCAGGAAAAATTTTTGTAAGATGAATATCGATTTCTTCTTCTGATATTTTCGGCAGGTCTCTCAAGAATTGTAACCGATCGGCCGCTCGACGCAGCCGGCTGGACACGGCACCCTGGGTAACATCAAAGATCCGGGCTATGTCTTTTTGATTTTTTCCATATTTTCTATAGAGAGTAACCAGGTCTATTTCTCGTGCGGGCAATTTATGAAGGAAAGGCTCTATTTCTTCGAAGGACATGTTCCCGATACGGAACTCCCCGTATCTAATTGCATCCTTTTCTGAATACATACTCTCAAACTTTACACTATCGATTCGACGTAAGCGATTTGTAACAGCCTTCATTAGTCCTCCTCAAACATAGATATGGTTTTTAGACTTGGACTCTCCCGGCGTAAAAAGACGGTTTCCGCATTAAACAAATCTATATAACTTTCAGGGGATAACTTCCGAATTTCGTATTTATCAAACAGTTCCTTGAGCCTAATATAATTCGACTCACCTTTTTTTGATATACAATTTAAGTCTTTCTTCAAAAGAATCAGAGAATAGTTCAAAATAACCTGATTCTGGGCGTCCTGAATACTCTTTCGCTGAAAATCAGTCAATTTCTCCCCGGCCAGCTTCATATAGACTTCCCCAGGAAGCTTATAGCGATCGCTTAAAGAGGCCAGGACGTCGGAAGGCACCCGCGGTACCCCAGGGACATTATCCGATGTATCCCCCCGGAAAGCCAGGAAACAGGGTAAATCGGCCGGCGTCACCCCCCATTTTTTCTTCACTTCCTCTTCATCGAAGAACTTTTCCTCAATATTACCTACTTTTGGGGAGACAACTATAACTTTCCCGTCTTTTACCAGCTGCTGGAGGTCTTTATCTGAGCTATAAATGTAGTCTTTACCGGTATTTGATTGGGAAACCAAGGTGGCTATAACGTCATCGGCCTCTTCCCCGAGACACTCAACCTGGGTAATGTTCAGACAATTAAGAGATTCCTTCAGGTCCTGGATGGGTAAATTGACCCTAAATACCTCCCGGTTTGCCTTATATTCTGCAAACATAGCCTTCTTCTTTGTGGCCTCATTATCCCACACCACGTAGAAGTTAAAGTCCGGGAATCTATTCCTAAGAGCCCTTAAAGTAGTGTAAAACCCATAAAGAACCCCAGAGGGTAGGCCAGAGGAGGTCGAGAATTTAACGAAGGCGTAATGTGACCGATAGGCCAAATTAAAGCCATCAATAATGAATCTATTCAAGAGATTTCCTCAATGCAGGTTGTAGGTATTGGGGCAAGAATCTCCCGAGACAGGCAAACTATTTTTATATTGGCCACTTTGCCGTCATCTTCCATGCTTTGAATTTCCCCCTCGAGATTCTGGAATACCCCATCATTAATTTTTACTCGAACGCCTGCTTTTAATTTTTTATGAAGAGAGGTTTTTAATTTACGACGAAGAACACCTATTTCCTTAGCAGACAACATTTTTACTTTGCCGCACATTTTTAACAGGCCGGCAAAGATTCGACAGTCCTTTATGTTTCCTAATTTATTTCGAGCTAAATCAGTGTTCCTAATAAAGACATAACCTTCCATAAGGATATTTGTGCTTGTATAAGAGCCCATTTGCTCATGATAAATCGGAATAAAATAATCCGCTTCTTGTCCAAATACTGTCTCTATAGAAGAAACAAGTTCTGGAAACGTAGCAACTTCCCCATGCTCACTTAATTCAATAATAAACCAATCAGTTTGGTCCACCTCTGCCCCCTACCAATAGTCGAGAGAAATCTAAAGGAGATAGCTCTTTTTGTGCCGTTACTGAGCTGTCCGACCCCTGTCTCTCTGATTTTGGTAGAGACCATTCGAAAGGAACTTTTTGAGTGTCTTCTTTCCCCGGAGCATTATTGCTCTTAATCTGTTGTTCCCGCAGAATCCTGGCCCGTTCTGGAACGGGAAGACTCATAAGCTGGGCATGTTTAACAGTTTGGGAAGCAGAAGGTGTAGCCTGTTCCTGTTTAGGCTCTTGAGTTTGTATCTGTGGTACATTCTCCTGAACAATTTTTTGTTCAGGAATCTGGGGTTTAAATCCACTGGTACAAAATTTATAATGTAAAAGTATTATGTCACTGTTTAAACCAATCCGGTCTACAAACTTTTCCCTGGACATCAGATAATTCATGAACTCTATGAGATTACAACCATGAATGTCTCGTAACTTTACAAGAAGTTCTTTTCTCTTTGGTAAAAAATCTTCATATCCATAGATAACTTTTACAGCATCAGTAACCATAATCAGCATTTGTTCATAAAATTCCCACACTGATATATAAGAAGAAATCTCTTTACTTAATTCTAATGCACGAGGAAGATTTGAACCGAGGCTTGACAGAATTTCAAAGATAATTGAACTATGATCCCTGGAAATTTTGGTGACAGTCTCCAGTGTAACAGTACCATAATTATTTACTTCCTCCAGAATCTTCAAAGAATCTCTAACATGACCCTCTGATCGATCAGCAATAACCTTAAGAGCTTCTTCATCAAACGTAATACTCTCAGCCGAGCAAACATATTTCAAACGATTTAAAATAAGATCAGAAGTAACTCTAGAAAATTGAAATATCGTACATCTCTTACGAAGAGTGGGTTTTATCTTATCAGGTTCGGTCGTACAAAACATATAAATCAAATGGGGTGGACATTGTTCGACTTGTTTTAAGAGAGCATCCTGTCCTTGCTTACTGATATCATGACACTCATCCAGAAGTATAATTTTTTTCTTCTCAACAGAAATAAAGGCCGCGTCATCCTTCAATTTAACCATATCATCTTTGCCGCCAACGGAGGCGGCATCAAGCTCTGTATATCCGAAATTTTTTTCTTCATCGAAGAGTTTGCAGGATTCGCAGGTGCCACAAGGATTACCATTTACCGGAGAAGCACAAAGAATAGCTTTTGCAAGAATTCGAGCAATGGTGGTTTTCCCCACGCCCGAGGGTCCTTCAAAAAGATAAGAAGAACTATGAATATTTTTGATTACCGAAGACCTAAGAATTGTAACTGCAACATCCTGCCCTATAACATCATCGAAAATCTTCGGTCTGTATTTTATATCTAGTCCCATATATGCCTATAATAATTTATTATTATAAATTTGTCAAATTTTAGCTATTTTTTCCATAAATTCCCGAAGATCCTTACCCAAGGGCCACCGCCCGGTCGTAATTAAACGATCCCTATGCCTTTTAGTCAAAGATCTCAGATATTTATGCTTCACGAAAGCTTCCTTAAACGGTATATGATCCTCATGAAAAGCCAATTTTACCGGCACTAACTCTGGCCGGCTCTTAAAATACGACTCCAACCGAGCATTAATTTCATTTATCTTATTTTTAAGGTTAACACACATGCCCGAATAATAGCTACCATCAGCACACTTTACCAGAAAAACACTATAACCCACTACCTTCAGCTTGGGTTTTGGAGCCATACTATTCTGTTCTTAATTTAGGTATCAAACTCAGGCAACTGGTATCCAGAGTTTTATCCTTTTTATACTTCAAAAAACCATGATAAATATCCAAGTCTGGTCCAATACGGCGAGCTTCATCACGTGCCTCATTCAACCGTCCAAAAGGACCTTTATATTCGGCACCAACTTTAACAAAAAACCCTGAATCAGTCATTAGTCATCTCTTTTCAGGATTTCAAAACGATTAAGACTCTTTGTAGCATTAAATTTTCGTTTCATGCGAAGATCTCTATCAACCACTTCCATACCACTTATATGGGTACTAGCCATAACCCCCTCCCACCTAGAAGAAACATCTCTCATGTATAGTGCAATTCTATTCCTTAAATCATCATCAGATTCCCCATAAATCCTACTTAATCCAAAATTGGCTGCCAGTGCATCAACATGATTCTGTTCGATAAGTGGCATAATTAACTCTTCGGAAAAATCAAACCCAACAGACTTCCGGCCGTCTTCTCTATCTTAAGACGTCGTTTTACATCAAAATCTTTCGCCACAATGGACATTTTATTCACAAAATCCCACCTGGTCTTCACAGACTCATCCTTCTCAATCTCTTGAAACATCATGGTATGGAACTTATCATTCAGACCCTTAACCATTCTCAGAGAGCTCAAGAGTTCCCGAGTATTTTCCTTCTTCTGAGTAAGCTCCTTAGCCACCTGGATCTTCTGCTTAATATCAGTCAACTTCTCCCGGAGATGAACAATCAAAGGTGGAAACAAATTCTGCAGGTCCTTCCTTTGAATCTTCTCATACTCAAAAGAGAAGAAAGACTCACCCCCGTAGGAGGCCAGGAAGGAGGCTTTTGAGGCACTCCGGTATATAAGGGTGTCCACGGTCAGGGGGGAGTCTCCAAGCTCACTACAGACCACAGAGAAGCCTACAGAACACTTTTCACCACAGACATCGAATTCCTCTTTGGATATAAACCGAACATGCAGTACCAAATCATCTTTTTCATCCCCCATAAAGAAGTCGATTTTGTAATCATCCAGGATTTCGATGGCCACAGCTTCCATAACCTGGGAATTGGTTATATTGGTGTAACCTACAGGGAGTATGGCGCGGATCACAAAATCATTAGGATTATCCTTAATTGCACGTAATTTACCCAAAACGGAGGACTGTTCAGTCTGTAGGCTGGGAAGCCAGCAGCTGACCATATCTTTCCGCATGTATTCAGGATTCTTGGCAAAGAAAGAGTAAGGGACTCCCATTAACTTTGTGAACTGCTTGATAGCATGAATGATTTTCGGTTCTCGGGGATTTTTTGGATTATTTTTGAAATGATAAGAATGGAACTGATTAAACAACTTCATCTCATTTTCCTGGATCTCAAACTTAAGGATTTTCAAGTCAATAAAATTATCAACACAACCCTTTTCAAGCTCTTTCAACCTGTCTATTAATTCTTTAATATCGCTCATAATAATCCTTTCAAAAAGTGGTGTCTCCTACCTTGGGACGTATTCAATATTGGTTTCGGCCTAAGTAAAAAAAATGACCGAATCCCACTACTTCCCTACCCGAGCTTTGAAGCATAGAAGTAATCACGGTAGGGATTTATTGCTTCATTTCCGGCAAGTAAATTGCCACGCCCAAAGTAAAAGAACACCACCATTATAAAAACATTGTTACTTCATTAATTTTCTTTTGAACAAACTTTTTAAATTTTTCAAACTCGAGGTATTTAAGACCGGCATCAGGATCCTTCCAACCCAAACATACCGTTTTTATATTTGGCCATTTTTCAAGTGCTCTCTCAGTAGCTTTTTTTCCAGGCCCATCAGAATCAAAAATTGTAATTATATCTTTTGCAAACATACTCAGTATGGCATACTGTGCCTCAGTAAGTTCAGCCGTCAATGAAGCTACTACATTCGGATAAACTTTTCGTAAAGCCAAAAGATCAAAAGGACCTTCAACAACAAAAACCCTTCCCGTTTCGTAAATGATAGGGAGTGCCTGTACCAACCCAAAAAACGCCCCCAAAAACTTTGCCTCTAAGGTCAAATAGTACTTAAATTCTTTTGTGTCAATTGCTCGACCCAAGAGCCCGGCCGGATTACCTACAATATCATATATCGGAAAAGTAATCTTTGATTCAAATGCTTTTCCTTTATAAGTCTCTTTTATGAAGCATTGGTAATCATCTGACCCATCATCCATCACCCCGACAACCCTACTAAACCCTATTTTAAAAAGATTTATCTCTTCATCAGTTACTTTTCGAGAATGTAAGTAATTTAGAGCACCCTCATTATGTAAAAGGGCTCTATGCAAATTCTCGATCAAAGGGTTTAAAAATGACACTATTTATCCTGAATTTCAAAGGTCTCACACTTTCGCATGATTTCTTTAAATATCCAATCAGGAATCTTTAAAAAAAAGGGTGCCCCAGTCTTAGGGTCTTTACTGAACATAGGCATACCTCTTTCAACAACCCCCACCTCACCATTACGCCCTTCAAGATCATGGTAATAAACTGAAAAAATATATTTACTATCCTCAAGTGGAAGATCTTTCCATTTACCACTCTTTTCTCGAAGATTCTTGATTTTCTTACCTTTATCACTATTCCAATCTATTATATCTTCAAGCTTGGCAATACGGTTCACTATGCTCAGTTTCAGCGACGGGTTACGAGAATAAAGATAACTTTCGTAATCCTGGGTCAAAAATACCAAATCACCGGGTTTAAGGTCCATGTCTTATAATAAGCAGATTAAATAAAAATATAAAGGAGATTATGAGATCTTCTTCAGGAAGGACTCAACTGAATCAGCAGTTTCAAGGGTTATTCTCAGGTCTATAAGATCTTCTTCAGATATGGGACGTTCTCCAACATGCTCCTCTGGAACATCAAGAGCGCCACACGTTTTTAATTTATTCTTTCGAAGCAATTTACCAAGAAGACGGTCGGAAATTATATCCACTTTATTATCATAATAAACAACATTACTATGACAGTGGGGACATATAAATAATAAAACTTCACCCCAATTTTCTTTTATCGAAGCATGAGCAGGGAAGCCGCATTTAGGGCAATCTAATTTTACACTAACCTTATGCATTAACTCTTACCCCCAAATTATTCACCATTAAAGAAATGGCTGAATTATGCATATAATCATCCCGAGAAGCCAAAAGGGGTTCAATAATAGAAACCACAACCCCCCTATTTCGCAACTCCTCCGCGGTAAATAGCACTGATGTATGGGTTTCTACACCTACAATAGTGGCTGCCGATACTCTTTCTTTTTTTACAAAAATCTCAAAACCAGTATTATAAAAGCCGCTAAAACGTTCTTTATCGTAAAAAATATCAGCATACTTTTTAAAGCTTTCATAAACATGAAAATCATGACTATTTACAATGGAATGCGTTTTATCATTCGAGAAGAAATCATCGGCTTCCCCGTGTTTTTCCCTAAAAAATACCCTTTTTCCTGGATAAGAAGAAAGATAATCCTCGAGTCTTATCCTGAGTGAATCAGCTTTTTCACCCATATAAATGGAACCCTTGGGGTCGAAATAACTATTCTGAAGGCACATGACGACTAATATTTCCATATATAAGCCAAAAATATTAATACATCATTAAAGGGGTTATTTTTTCTTTTTAGGATTACAGGTATCTTCACAATAAACAGCCCACTGTCCTTTATGGGCAAAAATCTTCCCGCAGGTCTTACAGGCCTTCAAACTACCTAACCCGAAAGCTTTGATATAGAGAGATAAATTATAGCAGATAAGTCCTTGCACCCATGGTGCATTTTCATCTTTAACATAAGCGATATGTCTTCGATTTTCTCCAAAAGGGGTTTTTGAACTCTCAGAGGCTTGTTGAATTGAAGGCTCCATATAGTGATTAACAAAAGCCTTAAACTCCTCATTGGGACCATCTTTAATGATATCCCGGACAGCCTCCTCAAGCTCCTTCCTGAAATCTTCCAGATCTGGTGGATCACTAAGCGCCTTCTGAGCAGCACCGGCCGTATAAGGGTCATCCGATGTTGCAAACGAATTCAAAAGATCTACAATGGTGATTGTACGATTTATGAATCTTAAAAAGAGGGGGTTCTTATCCCCGAAGGTGGCTTCTTTTGTTATGGACATATTTTAAACTTCTCTCTTGTACTATTTGGGTGAAAAGCTACCCACCCATAATCCGGAAACCTGACTGCAAAAACATCATTCTCTTCATCATTTAAATCTGCTGTACAAACCCCGGCGGCACCCTTATTAATAGAGTCTATGCTTTCCAACAATTCAACTTTTTCCCCGAGATAACCCTGCTCAGCCACGACAAACTTGGAAATATTATTCATAAAGCCTTCAGCATGTGATTAAGTTGTGCCTGCTTTGAAGGAGGATGTAACCTGGCAAATACCTTCTTTCTACGAGGGTCCAGGTCGATTCGCATCAAAGGATATTTTCTTGATGGTAAACTTAAAGAGATAGTAATAGTTACCCTATTACTATCAAGATAAGGGTCTATCTTGGAAACAAATTCATCAGCTGAAATATCAAATTCGGTAACAAGAAAATCTTTACTTATGTTATAAGATTCTCGAAGAACTGTTTTTATTCTATCCCGATCTAAGTCAAGCACCAACTTATCATCAGGTTCTCTCATGACGGTACTGTCAAATCCTCAAAAACAACTTCCTGAGGGCTTCCGCAGTAAACTTTTTCCCAGCAATCAAAACTGCAACAGCCCATCGAATCATCTTTTTCACTCACTTGATACGTTTTTTGACAATCAGGATTTGAACAGGTGTTCTGAAGAAGCATACAAACCCCTTTTTCCGTTGAGTGTTTATGGTTGCGGACCATATACTAATTACTGACAAGCAGACCAGGAACATTCAGGTGAAGAACACTGGTGACAACCCTCGTGCATTATCAAACCAGCTCCACAGTCCGGACACTTTAACCCTTTCAACTCCGTGCCGTCCGATAGAGTTCCTGATAAAAATTTCCTTAAAGCCGTTAAAAGCGTTGAAATATTATCACCATCAATGTTCATCAAAGAAACAAGAATATCTTCCCTGGGAACACGATGACGAAGGCATAAGGAAATCATTCTTCCTAATCTGTTATGTGGGTAATCAGCATTGGCTTTATGAACAGTTTCATCAACAAATTTATGATCAACACCACTGGACACAGCCAGGGCACATAAATTACGAGCAGCCTTATTACAAATTTTTAGCTCATCAGCTTTATACTTAGCGTTAGTATGTATCCAAAGAACAACCGGGAATTCATTATTCTTATCATCCGGTAAATAAGAAAAATGAATATAAAATTTCTTACCCTCTTTTTTTATGATTCTGGTAGGACCATTGTTGAAAACGGTAGGAAGCTTTATATCCCGGGCAACAATCTTTATTGACTTTTCGGAAGAACCCACAGTCATAACCTGATTATCCCTCGAGCCATCACGATAAACAGTTAAACCTTTACACCCGGACTCATAAGCCATTATATAAGAATCTTCAACATCAGCAGGAGTAGCATCCTTATTAAAATTAATTGTTTTTGAAACAGCATTATCCGTGTACTTCTGGAAAATAGCCTGCATATCAATATGGGTCTTTGGATTAATATCATGAGAAGTTACAAAAACTTTTCGCACCCACTCCGGAAGCTCACTGATATGCGTAGGACTACCACTCTTCATCACCTGTTTCATCATTTCTTCAGAATAAAAACCTTCCTCTTTGGCAGCCTTCAAAAACCCTGGATGAACTTCCAAAAATTTCCGTCCATCAAGGACATTCTTCTCATAAACAAGTGAAAAAAGAGGCTCTATTCCGGAAGAGCAGCTGGCGATCATACTTAATGTGCCCGTAGGGGCAATGGTCGTTATGGTAGCGTTACGCATTTCAACTTTGCCATCATAAATGGAACCTTTAAAATAAGGAAAAGTTCCTCGCTCTTTTGCCAGACGGGTACTTTCTTCCCGGCCCGTAGTTTGCACAAACTTCATCAACTTCTCAGCCAAGGCCAATGCCTCAGGAGAGTTGTACGGAATTTTTAATTTAATCAGAGTGTCTGCAAAACCCATTATACCAAGGCCAATTTTCCTATTACCCTTTGTCATTTTCTCAATACTGGGTAAGGGGTATTTATTCAAGTCAATCACATTATCAAGAAACCGGACAGCTTGACAAATAATGGCATCCAAGCGTACCCAGTTTATCTCATTGTTATCATCTATCATTTGTAAAACATTTATGCTACCAAGATTGCAAGACTCATAGGGGAGAAGAGGTTGTTCACCACAAGGGTTGGTACTCTCCATCAAACCAATATGAGGTGTGGGATTTTTATCATTAATCTTGTCAATAAAAACCACACCAGGCTCACCATTCTTCCAGGCACATTTTATAATCTTATCAAAAACATCAGCAGCCTTCAAAGTAGATACAATCTGACCATTCCGTGGGTTACGAAGAGGGTATTCTTTATTATGCTTCAGGGCCTTCATGAATTCATCAGTAAGAGCTATGGAAATATTGAAGTTGGCAAACACACCATCTTTCTCCTTAATACTGATGAAATCCAAAATATCCGGGTGGTCACAACGCAGCATACCCATGTTTGCACCGCGGCGGGTGCCTCCCTGTTTAACGGTCTCGGTAGCAATATCAAAGACCCTCATAAACGATATTGGACCGGATGATACACCTTTGGTAGACTTCACATGATCATTTGCCGGTCGAAGTCGTGAAAAAGAGAAACCAGTACCACCACCACTCTTATGAATCAAAGCTGTATTCTTTACAGCTTCAAAAATTTCTTCCATGGAATCACCAACTGGGAGCACAAAGCATGCGGAAAGCTGTTGGAGTTCACGGCCGGCATTCATAAGAGTAGGGGAATTAGGAAGGAATTCCATGTTGATCATCATATTGTAGAAAATTTCGGTCCATTTTTCAGAATCCTTTTCTACAGAAGCAATATTAGAAGCAACACGAAAAAATAAATCTTCTGGTTCTTCTATAACTTCACCCTCATCATTTTTTTTCAGGTATCTTAGCGCCAAAACTTTCCGGGCGTTATCGGTCAGGTTTACTTTTTTGGACAACAAACGTTTTTTTAGCATGTTTAATTCTATCCAATTTTATTGTGTTTTATTCTATATACCAAAATGAATAATATTGTCGGTCATTAAAGCAACTTCTTTTTCTTCCACTATATTCCGGTCAAGTATATTTTGAAGTATTATAAGATTATTAGGAATAGATTCGATTTTTTCCTTGACGATTGCCATACGTGTTGACATCTCTTTTTCGTAAGTACCTCGTATCGAGTTACTAACAGAATCCCCGGCCAAAATCGTTATTTCATTAAAATCATTTTCCCGTATATTAAAATATTGAAAACCAAAATAGGGAACTCTAAATGCCTCAAATGTAAGTACTTTCTTCTTATTAATCAGTGCCTGCATATCTTCGACCGATAAAAACATAAAATCTTTTTTAGCTTTTTCCGCCGTTATAGGAGAAGAAAAAAAACCCTTCTCATCCATAGGATACCGAAAAACCCCTAAAAGACGCTCTGGAGTGGTGTAATCAATAATACCATATTCCGCTTTACCATCCTCACCAAGGCCCTTAAAAAATTCTACCCGGGGAGGCATAATAAACCGAAACTCATAGGTACAAACCTTCAATTGGTAGGTTAAATCTTTTACTTCAAGGCTAATAAGTTCAGTGCGGTTAAAAACGAGGGTTTGATACCAGCCCCGGAATCGGTCGCCCCAGGTGAGTTTTAAATGATCTGAACCAGGTATATCTTCAAGGTATTCGGTTTCTGGTGCCATGTAATCTCCCATATCATTATTGGCTAAGCAAATGAAAATATAAACTTATATAATAACAATTTTTTAATTGCTGATTTTCGAAGCCCAACCTCCAATGAGACAAGTCTCTCAATTACCTGACCAATCCCCTGAAGACCAAAAGATGCCACCCGAGGCAAATATTTAGACCTTATTAAACCGGCTGGTATATTTAAAATAGAAGCCATACCCTCAACGGACATCTTCTCAGAATTGAGAAGTATCATACGATACATCTTTTCAAAATAACTCCCCAGGAAAAACACCACACTATCCAAATCATCACTGTTTTTTAAATAAAGTTCAAGGGTAGATAAAGCTTTAGGGATGTCCTTCCGGAGAAGTGCATCCAGAATATCATAATTCGAAGTGATTACTGAGAAACTTACCACCTTTTCAACATCCGCGGGAAGAATTGATTTGGAGTGTTCCTTAAAAAGCATTAACTTTTCGAGCTCTTTATACAGCAGCGCCATATCAGAGCCAACCTTTTTATAAAGTAAGGTCTCAGCATCATCCACAAAGAGATAACCCCTCTCAGAGGCCTTTGTAACGAGCCAAGAAGGGTATTCCGCGGTATATTCTGACATCTTGGCACACAGGACGGGTAAGCAAAACCCTACTATTTCAGTGAGAGCTGAGGTCTTTAAATTGGCTTCTGCAGATAAAACAACAAAAAGATGTCCTTTGTACTTCTGAATAATATCCTTAAAACCCTTGGTTTTCATATCATCATAATAATAAAGGACTACAATTTGATCCTCATCGAACAGGCTTGAGGAAAATAAGGTGGATTGGGCTTCACTCTCATCCCCGGGATAATAGAAATAAGGGTTGGAATCTGGTTTAAGAGCTGTTTTTATGAAAGAATCCTTAAGATAAGATTCCTCCCCAAACAGAATAAATTTTTTATTCCGTTTATACTGAAGTTCTTTTATAGCTTCATTGTATTTCACAACTATCCAGCCTTAAACATATTCCAGACTTTGATCAAAGAAGATTTCAAAGCCAGATTCAGGTTAATGTTTAAATAAGAGTGTATTTTCACCTGGGTAAGACAATTCAAAGCCACTATCATAACTTTAGCCGAAACACCCGAGATTTTAAGAAGATCCTCCCTACGATCAGCATTAATAATTGTGTCCATACTATACTTCAAAATTAACATATCCGTCAAGGTGAGAATTACCATATCGATGAATATAGGTAAATCTGGCCGAGGAATCTTATCAACAAAATCCAGAACAGATAAAAAATCCTTCCCCATCATCACAGGAAAGAAATCAAAAGATAAGTCCCGATACTTCAAATAAAGACCGGCACAGGAAAAAATATCCATAGATGACCCGGCACCAACCCAGCCTATAACACGTGCCTGCGGAAGATCAAAACCCATTCTCTTCCACAAAATATTAACAATATCATCTTGACTCAAAGCTTCAAATTGGAGTTTAATACATCGAGAACTCACTGTAGGAAGAACAGATTTTATCTTGGAAGTGATAAGAAAGAAGATAAACGATGTTTCTTCGAGTGTTTTTAATAACCGGTTGGCTGCTTCTATGGAAATAACATCCACATTATCAACCACAATAACCTTTGTTTCAGAGCATAATGGAGCCCTGGAAACATAATCAATAAGATTGTCTACATCAGCAACCAGAATTTTACCTGTAGTGCCTATACTCAAAAAATCCGGATGATCATTAAAATTGGCGCATACTTTACACCTACAATCATCATCCTTTGTTCCAGAACATAGAATATAACGTGACAGATTATAGGCTATGGTACGTTTGCCTATACTCGGGGGCCCATAAAACATATAACTCTGCGGGGTCATGGATATTTTGGACAATTTATCCTTAATATTTTCATGACCAATTATACTCGAAAATTTCATAGTAGGCCGTTCGATAATTACAAGCTCCCGGCAAAAATTACGACAATATTCTCATAGACAACAATCCCCGTGGGTTATTTGGTCAAAATAACCAAGGAAATACTGTACATGTGAACAATAGGGGTCAACTTTATCTTATTCTCAGCTCGATGATCAACGACCCTGCCTGAACGGGGAATATAGCCGCCCGAGTACTCGCCGTTTATTTCATCTATCAAGAACAGGATAAACCTTGAAACCCTTACAACCTGTTATGGGGAAGGAACCCCATAACTACCTCGAAATAGGCTACTTACCATCTTCATTACAAGGAAAATCAATTACTTCAGCATTAAAAAATTTATTATTTTATTTGGTTATTGAACACTTTTATAAGTCCACTGGTTTAAGTGCTCTTTCTGTCTTCTCTTCCCGCCTGTGACTAGGCGGACATCGACTGTGACATTTCGTCCCCGGCATGCACCGGAGGGCAGTATCCTAATCCTGCAAAATCAGCTTATAGTACTCTCTGAAACGACTTGTCTTATATACCCCGCAGAACCGTTATTTTAACACAAATGGACTTAACGGTAGTGATCATGATTTCACTGTCTGCCAGGAGATATAAGGCTCTCTATCCCCTATCAGATTGCCCCGATGCAGTATCCTTGGTCAAATGCTGGTATGACCAGGTCCTCACTCAAAAAGCACTCGCTGTAGGTTTAGCCCAGATATCCTCTATAAGCCGGCCAACCCCCTCTCTGATTAAACAGATTCTGTAGTCATTTTTTCCATATTCTTTTTCCAACGATCGGAAAGAATGGGTGCCTGATTAAACATATCTTTCAGAACTTTCCACTCTGTAGAAAACAGATCTATCCAAATAACCATTTCTGATATCTCCATCAGCTTTTTTGGAATCACCAGTAATGGATCAATATTAATTTTACGTTTAGCATAATACGAGAATATTACTTTATCAGTGGTTGATATATGATTTTCAATATATTTTTCAATGTCTTCCACAGTTTGTAGAGATTGAAGGGCTCCAATTTTATGATCATTACCCAGGCAAAACCTCATAAATGATATGAACATTGATATTGAAAGCTTATCAGGACTGGCTACTGTAATTATGGCCATTTTATTTCTCCTTCCAGTGTATGATCAATAATAGTTGGTTTCATAATTTTAATAAAGGAATTTTTTTTGCCTTCTTCCTGGCCCTCCCCCTACTTACCATCTTCATTACATGGATATTCAATTACTCCAGCATTAAAAGAAAGAATAAAACAAAAGAAGAAGAAAAAGAATAAAGATATTTATTTAATTGAATAAAATGACAATAATAAATCAAGGACGAAAAACATGAGACCAACCAAGCCGATCCACCAAAAATAGAGGTTGTACAACGCCTTAATAGATTTGATCTCTTAAAAACTACCTGAAGGAGCCTTTAATGGGTGATAATGAGTTTGAAAAATTTTTAGAAGGTAAAGAAGGTGGTGAAGGCATACCCATCTGCCAGAAAAGATTGGTTTTTGATATTGTTAAACAAAAAATGGATAATACCCGGGACTTACTGGATATTTTTACCAAGTTGCGTGCTGATGATCCAGAAGCTTATAAGGGCTATATTGACAGCCTTTATAAAATAGCAACGGTTACTCAAGACCAGATGGATTATATTCTATCCCTTGTTCTGGAGGAAATTAACGAAGGTTTAGAGAATGAAGAGGAAGAGCCGTGATTGTGAATCAGGAAAGTAGCAGTCAATCAATTAAATATCAATATGTTATGTTTGGGCTGCTATAAAATTCAACAGGGATTATCACGGGTGGCTCTTTACAAGAGTATTCAGAGAGGATTATTATGGACCTATTAAAAAAGCTGCTTGAATTAAAAGAGAGTTATTATCAAGGTAATGGAAGTGATTTAACAGATCAAGAATATGATGCCTTAGAGGAAGCATTTAAAAAAATGGAGCCCAACCACCCCTTTTTTAGTACGGTGGGTTATAATTGTAAATCAATATGGGAACAAGCTGAACATAGTATTCCCATGGGAAGTTTATTTAAAATAAACTCAGAAGAAGATTTTATTAAATGGTCCGATAAGTTTAAAAATATACTTTTATGCCTTCAATATAAAATTGATGGTTTAAGTGTCTCATTAGATTATAAGGATGGTGTATTTGAAAGAGCTATAACCAGAGGGAATGGCTTTTCAGGTGAAATTATTAGTCCCAATGTTCTTATGATGACTGGTTTAAAATTTAAAGTGCCTGAAATTTTTAACGGATCTATTAGAGCTGAGATTGTATTATTTAAAGAAAAATTTAATAAATTAAATGATCTATTAGCTGAGAAATACTCAAATCCCAGGAATGCCGCCGCAGGGATATCAAGACGATTAGATGGTAAATACTCCCAATATTTAACTTTAGTGTGTTACGATATCACTGGCTCTATGGATGAGCAAGATAAAATTGAAAAGTTAAAAAAGTGGGGTTTTTATACAACACCGTGTTCAACCGGTTCAATTAAAGATATAATTAGTTATTTTAATGACCTGAAAGAAAAACGGGTTAATTTAGAATTTAATATTGATGGCGCTGTGGTGAAAATATGTTCAACATCTATTCAAAATGATTTAGGTTCAGTTGATAACCGTCCTAAAGGCCAAATTGCCTGGAAATTTGACCCTCCAAGCGCAGCAACCTACCTGAACAGGGTTACATGGGAATGTGGCCGTACCGGGGTTATAACACCTCTAGGGTGGGTAGAACCGGTCGAAATTGATGGGTCTACCATCTCCAAGGTCACTTTGCACAATGTGGCCGAGATAAAAAGATTGAGGATAGGTCTGGAGGACCTGGTTAATTTAACTAAACGGGGAGATATTATTCCAAAAATAGAGTCCGTTTTGGAGCATAAAAATGTTCCTATTGAGATTCCCACCAGATGCCCGACCTGCAATGAGGTTCTGGTAAACGATGATATTAAGCTAATGTGTGTTAATGATATCTGCAGTGCCAAGAATTTCCTGAGAATAATGAACTTCATCAAAGTGAATAAGATTGACAGCTTCGGGGAGTCCTTGGCAGAGAAGCTTTTCGAGTCCGGAAAACTAGTATATATTTCGGACATTTTTAATCTGAAAACTGAAGACATTTCCGGCATTGAGGGTTGGGGTGAGAAGTCAGCTGAAACGATCATAAAAAACATCAATGGTATAAAAAAGATGCCGCCTGCCGTTTTCCTGGCTTCCCTGGGGATTCCATCCTTCTCAACCAGTACCGCAGAAGATCTTTGGAAGAAATACGGAAACCTTGATAGGGTCAGAACAGCTTCCGTTGAGGATATCTGCACCATAAAGGGTTATTCAGAGATTTCAGCAACAAAAATCGTAGAGGGCTTGAGAAAGTTTGACACCCAAATAGGTCTACTGCTGAAGCATGTGGAATTACAGGATATCGCCACCGGAGGTAAGTTTGCCGGCCAGGCTTTCTGCTTCACCGGGGAAATGACTAATACCCGTACCTTCTACCAGGCAATCGTAACCAAGCTGGGCGGAAAAAACGAATCCACAGTAACAAAGGGCACTACGTTTTTGGTTTGCAATGAAAACAAGGGATCCTCAAAATCTAGGAAGGCCGAGCAGTATGGATGTAAGATAATCAATGAGGAACAGTTCATGGAGCTGGCCGGGGAGACCAAACCCAAAAAGCTGGTCACGAAGTCCTTGTTTGATGAGGAATAATGGCCACCGTAGATGATTACGTTAAAAATCTTGATGAAACATTAAATTATCAATGCAGACGTTGTGAATATGGTCGATTTTGGGGTAGAAAACCTGATTTTAGTTATCATTGCACGCACTGTAAATATCATATAAATTGGCTTGAGTTAAGGAATGGTTATATTGTTCTCTACCCCACAAAAACTAAAACCAGATTTGATATTTTAAAAGAAGTGGATTAAATGAATAAATCTAAATGTGATTCAGTTGATCATATGCGAGCCTGTATTTTGTCTAAAAAACACAAAGGACTCCATATAGATTCAAAAGGCGACCAGTGGGGTGATGGAACCTTTAAAAATGTAGTTGGTAAATTATTGAAGGAAGATGGTTTAATTTTTATCAAACGAAAAAAAGTGGATTAATGGAAACAGTAACAGCTACTATAAGTAAATTTATCTTTTCAAATGATACAACCGGCTTCAAGGTTATGATGACGCGTACGCAGGCGGGCCAACCCCTTGTCATAACAGGAGAGTTTGGGCCGGAGCTCATCCCCGAAACAATAGCCATCTTCCATGGAAATTATTTCAACCACACAAAATTTGGACATCAATTCAAAGCCCTATCCTATGGTATAATTCACAACGCTCAGGAACTTACTGCTATAAAAATATTCCTGGACAATGTAGCAGACAATGTAGGCCCTGAACGATCTGAGGCTATTATATCCTATTTCGGCAAAGATACTCTCCAGGTTATCGAGAATAATCCAGAAAGATTGACCGAGGTTCCTGGTATTGGTAAGGTCATAGCAAAGAGTATTTCTGATGCCTGGCAGGAAAATCGTCAAAAATGGAGTGCAGAAAGAATTATCTATTCTTTGAGGGCCTTCCTATTATCCCTGGGTTTAAGGGAACGCAGAATCAAAAAGGTGCTCGCTCACTTTGGGGGTCGGGAAAATACAGCTGAACAGGCCATAAAAGATAATCCATACAGCCTTATTGAACTCGATGATTTCGGGTTTACAACCGTGGATTTTATAGCCAGAACTCTTGGTACCCTGGAAGACAGCCAACAAAGATTAAAGGCTTTTATTCTATATCTTCTGGATTACACATGTCCCTCAAATGGGCATCTCTTTTTAAATGTCGCTGAAATTCTAGAGTATGCCCTGAAATACTGTAAAGATAATAATACGCAGTTTCTTGGTATGGAAATTACTGATTGGGATATTTATCAAAAGGTAAGAGATCTCGTAGAGGAGAAGAAATTAATTTTTGAAGAAAGTATAAGAGTATATTCATTACGTCAACACAATTTCGAAAAGAAATCAGCTTCTTTACTGGTACAGCTTATGGAAGAGAAGTCGGATTTAATCTTTCTTAACAGAGATAAAATAACTGAATATATAGATACCTTTGAGCATGAGCATAATTGGGTTTTAAGTGATGAACAAAAAGAGGCTCTTTATCTTTTTGCCGAAAAGAAAGTTTTCGTTATTACGGGACTCCCCGGTACCGGAAAAACCACTATTCTGAAAGCCATTGTCAGCCTTGCCATAAACATGGGTTTAACTCTTACCTGTATGACACCCACCGGTATATCAGCAAAAAAATTATCCGGGGTTATTCAACACGATGCTTTTACCATACACAGAAGATTAGGTTTCCGGGGGAGTAGTTGGGGCTTTGATGAGACCAATCAATTCGATACTGATGTAGCAATTGTAGATGAAAGTTCAATGGTGGATCAAGAGGTGTTTTTCAGGCTTCTCTCGGCTTTAAAGAAAAGGACACACCTCATATTTGTTGGGGATCATAATCAGCTTCCTTCCGTGGGTGCCGGCAACGTTCTTCGAGAGTTGATTTATTGTGATCAAGTGCCAGTAGTTAAACTTGAAAAGATTTTCCGGCAGGATGAAGCTTCAGATATTATAAGAGCCTCACATAGGATCATCCACGGAGATACCGATCTAGAACTTTTTAAGGATGACCCAAAGTCCGATATCTATTTCCTTCGTATAAAGAATCCTTCAGAAATAGAAAAATTAATTGTAGCTATGGCCGATAAATTCAAGGCTGAAAAAAGAGAATTCCAAATTATTTCTGCCAGGAACGACGGCCCCTTAGGGGTAAACCCGGTAAATGATTTATTACAGGCCACGTTGAACCCACCAGCACCTCATTTAGCTGAGATGAAAGTTGGAAAATTTGTGATTCGAGTAGGCGACCGTATCATCGTGAAAAAGAATGATTATGAACTTGGTATTTTTAACGGGGATATTGGGAAAGTTATTAGCATGGGTGGTGGTAAAATTTTAATCAAAATTGATGATAATATGGTTGAGCTCGGTGCTGATGAAATCCTTGAAAAAATAAAATTAGCCTACATGATTACGATTCATAAAAGTCAGGGTTTGGAATACGAGACTATTATTCTTCCATTCATAAATCAATTTGGAAAAAATATGCTCCAAAGGAATCTGCTTTATACCGCTATAACTCGAGCGAAGAAAAAAGTAATTGTTCTGGGGCACGGATCAGCCATAGAACGCTCTATTGAAAATACCAGTGTGACCAAAAGGAATACTATCCTTGGTGAAAGGATTAAAGAATGCTTGGACCAGAAGAGAAATCATTCTTCATGCGAACCACTGTTGGAGCCGCCGGACTCTCCGGTTGTGATCGAAAACAGGGAGCCCTCCTCGTCAGAGAAAGAAGAATACTCTCTTACGGATATAACAGAAAGATTATTGGCAATGGAAAATGGACTATAAGCGCCATTTATGACGCCATTTTTGGTTCCAGATCTGAGGACCTGGAAGGGACAACCCTTTTTTGTACATATTTCCCCTCAGTAGAAGATTTAAAATTGATTGTATCCGTTGGGATTTTATCCGTTAACTTTCACGGGGTAATTTCTGAAGCAGAAGCAGAATCTGTTCATTTAATCAATGAATTAAATACAAAATCCATTCTATTGGAAATCATTCAGTTAGAATTATAATAAATTTTTTCGTTTATTATTATGTAATGACAGACTATTATTAATTGGACACCAAGGATAGAACATGCAAATTGAAGAATTAAAATCTATTTACGATCAACTGGATAAAATCTCGGTTCATATCGAACCAAGGAGTATTCCCAACCCTCGTTATATAAGCGAGAAGATTGGGGAATGCCATGTTTGTATTGAACAGGTTGAAAAGATTTATATCAAAACAAACCGGGAACTTTCTCTGTTACAAATAGCAATGAACAACGCTTTGGCAGCCTTTGAGTTTGCCAGGAATGAGCTTATAGCCAATGACGAAGATATAAAGACTCTTCCCAGTGACAGGACCAAAGAGGCCAAGGCTAATACCAGGCTATCAAATCAAATCACTGAGCTCAGTAATTACAAGAAAGATATCAGTTCCCTGGAAACCTTGATAAAGACTCTTTCTGTTAAAATGAAAAATCTCTCCAGACTTAATGGGGATATAAGACTTCAGATGCGTATAATGGAATCCCAGATCAAACTTGGTACCGGCGACATTAATGACCCAACCACAAAAAATTTAATGGATGAATTGAAGAAGACAGTTCTGGGCCAGGATGTTTGGGAGGGTGCCGATACAAAAAGTGAGGAAAGCCTGACCGTAGACCCCTCAAAGCCTCTTGATGCAAAGACACTTGGGATTGAATCAGATCCTATGGATGCTTTTTTGAAAACAGTTGAAGATGTTATTTCAACACCTTCTGTTACCCCCGACTCTACTTCCATGGCTTTTACATTTAATACTCCTCCAATACAAAGTACTGGGGGCACTGCCCCTGCCCTTGTAATAAGTGACCCGCTTATGGTAGATTTGGATTTAACAGATCCAATAGTAAATATTTCTGAGCCTTATACCCATGATATAGAGCCTATGAAATTAAAGCCGGCATCAAGTAGTTTTGATGATTTATTAAAAGGGTTTGAGGATGAACCAATACAACCTTTAACTACCAAGCCTCTTGTTGGTTTTTCAAAGCTTATTGAAAATGGGGGCATACCTCTTATTTCTCAGCTGGTTAATACTCCTCAATTACAGGAGACTCCTCAACAGCCACCAAAAACCTTAGAAGAAACTGTTGCGGAAGATGAAGATGCCGAACTTTTACCAGAGGACGACCTTTTTGCACCCGGTTCACCAGAGGCGGAAATTACTGAATCACAGGCCACGGTGGATCTTGATAAAGTATTAAATTTTTCAAACCCAATATCAGGAGGTGAGCAGGAACAAAAAATTGAAGCACCCATAATAAAAGAGTCGGAACCAAAAATGACTCAGGAAGAACAAAAAAATCCGAATCAAATGTCTTTAGAATCTTTACTTGGCCAATTTAAGTAACCATAAACACCAAACAAAGGGAGTTTCTATGTCTGATGAAGTTGCATTATTTGGGTTTGAAAACGACGATATTAAAGCCGGATGGGACAAGTATTCCGGTAAGAAGGGCGAAGTCCACCGTTGTGGAATCATCTTCAGTGACCCCAAGGCCATGTTTGCCGGTGTCAAGTGCCACTTCCACACCAAGTACTTCCAGTGCCGGGGTGGCATCTGCTGCGAAAAGCTTGGTCCTCCGAAATGGAGAGTCGGTGCGGTGTTGGTAAAGTACGCAACGGACAAGTTGGGGAACCCGAAGCAGCCTTTCGCCTACGAGATCCTTCCGTGGATGTTTGGCCCGCAAACCTGGATGAAGGTGAAAAACCTTAACGCTGAATTTGCCCTGACAACCCACGATGTCAAGATTGCCTGCACGAATGAGGATTTCCAGAATCTGGATATCACCCCGTGCCAGGAATCGATCTGGCAAATGAAGGACGAACTGAAGACAAAGATCATGAACGAGGCCAAACCGGCATGGGATTATGTCAAGAAAGGTCTTGCCAGTAATCTCTCTGCTGAAGAGATTAAAGATCTCCTCAACATGAGCTCTGGTTCAGCCGTTGACCCGACCTCCAAGTTGGATCTCGACAAGGTTCTGTCACAGATCTAAGATGACGATCGCAGCTTTTGATCCGTCATTAACTCACTTCGGATGGGTCCTTCTTGATGAGACTAAAGAGGGGAAAGAAGCTTTTCTCGACTCTGGGACATTCAAGACGGAACCATCCGATGGGTTACTTGTTCACAGACTCATTCTCCAACGAGAACGGGTTAGGAAGTTCCTCGTGGACAATAAAATCCAATTTGTAGCTATGGAAGCTCCGTACTGGGGTGATTTCAATACGGAGATTCTATTCGCTTTAAACCAGTATATCCATGAAATGTTCCTTAACATGGATATGTTCGTCTTTTATATACAGCCACAAAGTTTAAAGAAATTTGCATGTCCCGGTTTAAAAACTAATGAGATTACAAAACACCACATGGTCCACCAGGCAAAAACTGAGTTGGATAAACATGGACGAAAATTTTCAGAGCACGTTTCAGATGCTTTTTTTGCCGGTAAAATGGGTGCCATTTTTCATAAGTGGTTTATCCAGAAAGTAATCACCGACGACGAACTCCCGGAATATCTTAAAGAATTATTTGCCGGGAAATATACCTTTGTTAAGGGAAAGAAAAAAGGTATCACTGAGTACACCGGTATTATTTACAAAGAAAACGATCAATTTTTTGACTATAGAAAACAAAACCGCAAAACACAAACCATAATAAATGAGGTGGCAAATGGACATTAGTAAACAAATTCCTGTCACAGAATACTATTCAAAACTATCGAAGGACGACCGCAAAGCTGTAAAGAATCTTAATGACAAAAGAACCTTACAACTCATCCCTACCGGCTCTTGGGTTATTGACCGGCTTATCGGGGATGGTTCAGGGGAGTTCAAAAGTGGTGGACTTCCAAGGGGACATATTGTTGAAGTATTCGGGGATGAATCCTGCGGAAAGACAACCCTTGGAATAAGTGCCTGTGTTGAGGCACAGAGGCAGGGACTCACACCCGTATGGCTTGATTATGAGAGAACTTTCCATAAAGGTTATGCCCAGAAACTTGGCTTAAACCTCAGCCCCAATAAATTTATCTTCCAGGAACCAGATCATTTTGAGCATGGTGTCAAGCTTCTTGGGGATGTGCTCAGAACTCACCCGCCTCTCATTGTTATAGACTCCGTTTCAGCCATGGTACCAATGGCCTACTTGGACCTGGCTTCAGAAGACCCGGCACGTATAGGTGAACAAGCACGACTCATGTCAAAGTTCCTTGGTGCAATGGGTAAATATATTACTGAGTATAACACATGCCTTCTGTTTATCAACCAGCTTCGCGCTGCCATTAAAGGTCAGTACGACCCAGGTCCTAAAGAAGAGACCAGTGGCGGTAAAGCTCTCAAGTATTACTGCTCCGTTCGTATCCAAATGATGAAGAAAGAAGTGGATTACATTGAGGAGATAAGCCGTATCACTGGTAAAAAGGAAAAAAGGCCGAATAATATCAAGGTCAAAGTGACCATTAAGAAGAACAAAATTGACAAGCCCTATTATTCAGGCCCTCTTTACATCCGTTTCGGTGATGGGTTCGATAATATCACATCAATCATTGATTTGGCAGCCACCTGTAATGTGATTAAGAAATCTGGTGCCTTCTTCAAGTTTGATTCTGGGGATCAGACCTTATTTAATGTGTCCGGCCGTGAGAATCTTCGAGATTTCCTGGATAAAAACCAGAAGATTCTGCAAACTCTTTCCAGCTGCGTGAAACTTAAGGTTGATGAAGAGGCAAAAGCCGAAGGTTTAAAAGACGTCGAAGATGAGGATGTCGATAAAGTTATGGATATGGACTCTGTTCTTAATTCCGTGACAAAAAAGCTTGATGCTGATGCGACCCCGACGCCCGAAACCGCAGCCGAGCCGGCTGCGGAACCTATAAAAAAGGTAAAAAAGAGTGCTAAAGGTTAAAATAAAGAATTTCCAGAGTGTTTCTGACGCCTCTTTTGAGGTTGATGGGTTTACAGTTATCGTTGGTAAGAATAATAAAGGTAAAAGTGCCATTGTTCGATCCATTGATGCTGCTCTCAGCAACCGCCTCGGGAACAATTTTATTAAATGGGGTAAACTGGAAACCCAGGTCAAACTTGAAAAAGATGATTTGGATATAACCTGGACAAAAGGTGATACGGCTTCCTATTACGATAACAAGAATAAGAAGCCATACACCAGTTTGAAGGGTGCTGTACCTAAACCCATCACGGATGCGGGCTTCAGGAAGCTTGAAATAGCTGATGAGAAGCTCAACCCTCTTGTAGCTCACCAATTTGAAGAACTATTCCTCATAAACCGATCAGGGCCTTTCGTAACAGAGACCCTCTCCACCTTATATGATTTGAATATCATCAATGATGCTGATACTTTATGCCAAAAAAAGCTGAAATCCACGAAAGGCCTTCTAAAAACCAGACAATCTGATATAGAAACTCTGGCCGAAAGTCTTGAAAAATTTAAAGGCCTCGAAGAGGTAAAAGACCTTTATAAAAATGTTAGTGCATTACAGGATAAAGCTGATACCTTGACCCAGGAGTTAGCTTTAATTGAAATACTGTCCAATCAATTAAAAGCCCAGCTTACTTTAGTCAATAAATTAAAAGACCTGAAAAAATTCAAAGTACCAGAAATAAAAACTGGAGCAGGACTTGTTTCTGATTACCAATGGTTAATTCAAATTAGCCATCAATATGAATTACTACATAATTTGGTCAGTAATTTAAAGGGTCTTGAAGATATAAAAATTCCTGATTGTACTGAATCTTCTGGTTTGGTGTCTGATATTCAATGGCTTTCACAAACAATCCTGCAGCATAATAAATTAGATACAATGGTTTGTGATTTAAAAGGGTTGAATGGTATAAAGATTCCTAATTCTGAATTCGCTGGTAACCTCATTCAAGAAGTACAGACTATTTCTAAGATAACGGGAGAATTAAAAACTCTTCTTCTATCCTGTGAGAAGTGCAAAAGTACAATAGCAGATCTTAAAGGTTTATCTCAAATAGTCAACCAATTAAAAGCAGTTGAAAATCAAGTACAGTCCTACATTCAACTGGATCAGATAACCAATGAGTTTATTACTACCGCACAAGCGGTAAAAGAGGCCAAAAATCAGCATCAGCAGGCAAAAACTGATCTTGATACAGCCCAGAAAGAATTGGAAGAATTCAAGATCTGCCCTCTTTGTAAAAAACCTTTAGACCCGGTGCATAGCCATGAATGAAATCATTATTTTAACAGCCGGGGATATCCATATCAGCGACGTAAATCCTCGCTCTCGAACAGATAATTTTAAAGAAACCATTCTGGGCAAGCTTGATCAGCTTAGGGGTGCCGCGAATAAGTTAAAAGCCGACGCCGTCCTTTTAACCGGGGATATTTATAATCTGAAAGCCCCTACAAAGAATAGTCATGACCTTAACCGAGAGCTTATAGAGCTCTTTAAAAAATTTAAATGCCCTATTTTTGCCATACCTGGAAACCATGATTTAACCGCGGATGATTTGGAAACCCTACCTGAACAGCCAATATCAGTCTTATTTGCCAGCGGGTACGTAAAAAACCTTTCTCATGAGGTTATCACCAAAAAGGGGTTAAAAGTATCCCTTGTTGGAATACCCTTCAAAAAAACCTTTGAAATAGAAGACCTTAAAATGCCCTCCAAAGAGGGCTTTGCAGCTCAGGTCTGCCTTATGCACATCTATGCAGGTCCAAAGGCCGGAAACCTCTTTAAAGAACGCCTATATGGGTATGACGAGCTCTCAACCCTGAGCCCTGATGTTTATGTCATAGGGCATTACCATGAAGATCAGGGTATTCAATGGTTAGATAAGAAGTGTTTTGTTAATCTCGGATCCATCTCCCGGGGAACCATAGCCGAAGAACGCTTGGATCATAAGCCAAAATTCGGGTTCATTAAAATCTCTGAAGATGGAACAATAACTGCAGATTCTATTCCCCTGACAATAAAGCCGGCCGAAGAAGTTTTTGATCTTAAAAAACGGGATGAGGAAAAGAAAGAGAATGTTGATATTCAGAAATATGTCGAACATTTAGTAGCTGAGGCCACAGCTGTTGACGCTAAAAAATTAAGTATTGAAGACCACATGAAAGTAATGAGTATTGAAAAAGAAGTCTATGACACAGTACTCGAATTAATTCAAGAAGTATCAACCGTAAAAAAATAGGTTAAAGATGAAACTTAGTTACCACTCCTGGCGGGACTATAAGGATTGTCCCAAAAAATATTTCCTGAAGCATATTAAAAAGCAGGAATCCCCTGTAGATAAGAATGACTACTTCACTTTGTATGGGAAAATCGTTGAAAAGTTCTTTCAGTATTTCTGTAATAATTGGCGTTTTTCCATGCCTTATATGCCCCCGGAAGAGATACGCTTCAAGTTAAAAAAAATTTATGAAGAAATATTGACTGTTAGTGTTGTTGATTGGAGCGCTCATTTTGTTACTGAAACTCCAGAAAGCTTATTTGAACAGGCCTTTAAAGACGTTTGTGCCATCATGGATTCTCCCAATCAGAATTATTTTTTGAGCACCAAAGCAGAATTTTCAATAGAAGTGTCAACCAAGGCCGGCGTGGATATCATTGGCCGGATGGATTTTTTACACCATGATGCATTATCAAAATCCCCTATGATTTTCGATGGTAAAGGCACCAATAAAATTGGGAAGAATATTAATAATAATCAACTTTATTTTTATGCCCTATTGTATTATTTCCACTTCAAACAAATTCCAGAGTACATAGGATTCTTCTATTACAGGTTCAATACATACGTCCCGGTGGACCTGAATCTGGATATTCTTAATAATTTCCGTGCCCAAATATCCCTGGACATTAAGCAGCTCTTAGAGGATAACGAATTTAAACCGTCACCCTCCCCTAAATCCTGTAAATATTGCGATTATCAATCCATTTGTCGAGATTGTATTGAAGACCGATTAAAAAGAAAACGGCCTTCAAAGCTGGAAATTACAGAAGCTGACGGCGTTTTACTTCTGTAAATTTAAAACACATGTTTATTTTTTAAACAAAAGACACTATAACTATATAGGGGCATTATTATGGATGAAATTCAAAGATTTGCCGCAATTCAGGAAAAGACCACCAAGGCTTCCGAGGTTTATATCCGCCTGGAAGAGCGGTTGAAAACCAATATGACCAAGCTTGAGGGTATGATCAAAACCATTCAGGACAAGGGTTATGATCCAACCAAGCTGGCCGACACCAAGAATGCCAAGGCTGCTGAACTGGCACAGGTGCTGGAAGCTCTCGAGAAAGAGATTAACAGTATCACCGAAAAACTCAAAGATATAGAGGCCGCTACCAATGGCTGAAAGTTAAGCCCAATTAATTATCCCGAAAATAATTCATAAGATATTGGAGATTCTAATGCTTGAATTCACAGTACTGAAAAAACCCCTTGAAGACGCCATGAAGCTGGCCATACTTTCTACAGAGTCCGTAGAGAACCTTATTGTAGGGCACTGCTTGTTTGATGTAAATGACCAGGTTTTAAAAATCCTGGCCACAGATAAAAAGAGCCGTATTTCTAAATCCGTTCTTACTGTCTCTTCCAATCAATCGGTTCGTTTTACTACGGACCCAAGAAAGATCCTAAAACTAATAAAAACGATTGAAACCGATTCTATGAAATTCGGTTTTGATAATGAGACCAATACACTGAAAATTTTTCTTTCCGATAATGATGATGAGTCTTTTGTATCTTTAACCTCTTTTGATCCGGCAACCTATGCCCCTATAGAGGATAATTTTGAAAAGGCCTTTGATTTAAAAACTCTCAATGCCGGGGTTTTCCTTGGTGGTATACAATTCATTCGGGGATTCCTATTGGATAAGGATAAAAGATTTTCCAATATGTTTATCACTAAGGGCATTATGTACGGTGCCAATGGTAATAATAAAGCTGGTGTCTTCTCCAGCCTTGAGTTGGAGGGCCTTGATGAACTGGTCTTTCCCTTAACAACCTTTCCTGCTATCTCAAATTTAATAAGTACCCTGGATCTTAAAGACATCATCCTGAGTAATACAAGCAACTATATTTTCGTTTCTTCCCCAAAAAAGGACTTCATTTTTGGCTTTACAAAAGTACAATTAAAAATGCCAAAAATTCCAATTACAGTTGATGAGCCGAGTTCTAATGGATGGAAAATTAATCGCCCTATGATGTTGAAGAAGCTTAGCCGGCTACACCTGACCGGTGATGCTAAACTGGGCGTCAGATTTATTTTAAGTAAAAATAATATTCAAATGTCCACCGTAATTGACAGGCCCTCGAAAGATACAATGCCTTGTTCTGATAAATTTGGGGAGGCTTCGGAAGCCAACTGCATTACTGAAATCCGAATCATTGAGTCAGCACTTAATCAGTTCGGTGGTGATGAAGTAGATTTTTATGCCGGAAAAAAGATCATTATTTATAGCAAGGCCCAATTAGAAGTAACTGAAGATGGTAATAAAGTCATGAAGCCTTTTATTAGCGCGGCTGCAGTGGCTTTATCTCAAGAGGAATAATGCCCTATTCACCGAATGTTGCAGTAATACCTTTGAATGATGCCGGGGCAGTTAAACTGAAATTACACCCTTGCCGGCATTGTAAAAAGGGCTGGGGATGCTCTGGACTTACCCCATTAGGTAAGGCAGTAAATAAATCCTGCCATGATGAATGCAAAGATTTGAAAGTCTTTACAAAACTTAAAACGGATCAAATGCTCAATGAGCTTAGCAGAAATACAAAGTAGAATCGATAAACTTGATGGTTTTTACCAGGCTCTTAAAAGCCAGGAAAAGAACCTAAGTCAGGAAATTGTCGATTTAAAGAAAAAGGCTGATGTCCTGACAAAGGCAAGCCTGGTAATAAAGCACTTACTTGACATCATGGTTAAAGATGAAATAGCCAAAATGGCCGGTTTAGTCACTTATGGTCTCAAAACCATATTTGAGGATCAAGACCTGATCTTCAAACCTGTTGTATCTAAAAAGAGTGATAGAATCTATATTGAACTCCGGACTTTAAATAACGGAGTGGAAAGCGAATTCGGAACTTATGGGGGTAGTGTAGCTGTTATCGAAAGTTTCCTTTTGCGTATAATATGCATGCTGAAGATGAAACTTGCCCGAGTAATATTACTGGATGAAACCTTTGGGTCCATATCCACAGAGTATATTCAGAATACCAGTAAATTTGTCGGAGAACTTTCGAATAAACTTGGCCTAGATGTCTTATTGGTTACCCACCAACCTGAGTTCAAAAATTTTGCCAACAGGGTGTATAAACTGAAAGACGCCCCAACTGGGGTGTTGTTGGAAAGGGAAAAATAAAGTGAAAGAATCCATCTCCACTTTTTTGCAAATTGACCTTCAGAATCTCTATGCCCCTAAAGAGAATGATAAAGAATCTTCTTCTTTTAGGGATACCGGCAGGGATTATAGGGATAGAGAAAAGGAGAGACGGAAAAAACTCGACTTTGAAAAAATCTATGAATATTTCAATGACCGGGAAACAGAATACCTGACCGGGGCCTGCATTTATAGCATAAAAAGTCCTGAGTTTGACTCAAGTAATTTCGAGACCAAAATAAAAGTTATCGGTTTTGAAATGAAATCAAAAAGCATATCCAGCCCTCCGAAAAATTTTCGTAACTCTTATACTCCGGCACCAAAAATATCCTTCGCGGTACAAATTGCAATAGATTGCATTTCAAAAATGAATCGATTCGAAAAATTAATCTTAATGTCCAATAATACTATTGGACTTTATGACCTTTGTAAATTTCTAAAGGATAATGGAAAGAAAATCGAACTATGGTGTTTCAATTACAATTACGACCCTATTTTAGAACCCCTAGTCGATAGGCATTTCATTGATGATGATTTCTGCATGCAGAAGCCCAATATTTCAGTTTTCGGGGCAAATAGCGGCCCCGTTGATTTTGAACTGGACTCTACAGCAACATTGAGGGTATTTTAATGAAATCTGCCGGTGATGTCTTTCGAAAGCTTAAAGAAGCCAAATTCAGGCACTGGGTGGCACTTTATAAAAAACTCTCAAAAAAGACCCCAGAAAACTGTAAATATAACTATGCTTATAATTTCAATGGAAGTGATGGTAAGGCCTATGTCCTGAGATTATGTATGCTTCATCAGGACGGAACAAAGGTTTCACAACCTCAAATGATTGATGTATGCCAGGCTGATAGTGATTGCCGGGATTGTAATGGTTTCATTCCAAAATATACCCGAGAAGAGATAAAAACTCTCTTCCTAAGTGAATTAAATACGAAAAAGATCAAAGAAAAAAAATATCCTGAGATATGCGCTTTGGAGTGGGTACTCGAAAAGTACGAGGAAGGTTATCCTCCGATTTCCTGGATCCAGGCCCTTTATTTCAGAACCAAAAAATTGCTTCTTAGAACCAAAATTTAGAGGCATTAAATGAATGTTACCAAATTGGAACTCTGTTCAAGGGTTGCGAAACGCCTTGATACAATAAATCTTCAACCAAGTTCCAATAATTATAAAGCCATTTTCGAAGTTTTTATAGATGAAATCATGTCCGTAATGGCTGAAGGTACCCGCATTGAGATCCGAGGTTTTGGATGTTTTAAACCGGCCATAAGAAAAAAGAGAGTTGGCCGGAATCCACGCACCGGCACCGTTTATGATATACCGGAATACCTCACCCCCAGTTTCAAGTTCTCAAAAGAAGCCCAGAAGATCTTCATGGATAAGATATCTGTAGCACAAGCCACCAAAGTCCCGAAAAAGCTTCAGGCAAACGCCTAATACCTACCTTTTACATCCCCAGCCCCCTTTAATAATCTTCTTATACTAATTACATGTTATATGGACGAGATTGGTCTCATCCACCCAAAGCATTACTTTACCATAGCTTATTTAGGGGGTTTTAGATGAAGCTTGTGGCTGAACAATGTACTATCATCAGTATCTCTAATCTTCAACGGGAGATTAGAAGGGTCATCGATCGAGATGACTCCACAGCAAATGAGGATGATGTATTCAAAAATACAGAACAAGAATTGAAAAAGTTCACTGTTAACGGTCAAAAATTTCAATACACTTTCATTAAGAATTGTCTTGGTGGATACCGATGGTTTTTTATCTGCGATAAATGTAACACCCGGGTGCAGAAACTCTTCCTACCCCCAGAGGCCTACACCAACTATGAACATAAATACCTCTGTAAAGCATGCCATAGCCTCTTAAACGAGTCCGTTATGAAGGCTAATAACAACCTCTATAAAAAAGTAATTCGACCCCTACGTCGGCTTAGAGAAATCGAGGGCAAACTTGAGAAGGGACATCTAACCAGTCAGAAGGTTGAAGAGCTCCTTAATGAATATGATAAAATCGAATCCGAGATAAAGAGTAGTCCTGAATACCGCCATTATGCCTTCAAAAAGAAAAGGGGCATGAATATACTTTGAGGATAGACGAGGAATCCACCACGGAATGCTTGTATTACCGGGCATTCCGATCATACCTGCTTCAAGACCCCGATTTTAAAATGAATTTTGAATTGCTTGATGAGCAATTCAAAAAGTATCCGGAATCATTTAAATCTTTTGAAAAAATAGAAGTCCTGCGAATGATTCATATGCAGGAATCCTATAAAACTGGGATATTTAATTTATTTAAAGGAAATATTGAAGATTTTTCAAAAGTAATCTTACCAAAAAGGGATAATGTTGAGCAGAAACACAGGGATTTAGTCCTGGGAGTATATCAGGATAGGGAAAAATCTCTGGTTCCATACATAGGCCCAATTGATGATGCCTGCCCTGAATACCCAGTTATGTTTGGGGATATTGATCTCATGATACTAAGTGGTCGGTGTGCTCATGCACTTGAATTTAAAACAGATACTGCTACCCATGCCATTGTAGGTCAGGTAATGAAATACTACATAGGTTTGTGTCTTCTATTCAATATAAAATTCTTTAATGATGTTAAAATAATCACAATTTGCCCTGGGTATGACCAGGCAGCCTACAATGGTCTTCGACAGCTTGGAGCGATTATTCTTCTGGTAGACCCTAAGACTTTAAAAGTCACAAAAGCTCCATAATACTCTATTTATAAAAAATTTCTTATTCCTGGATGAAACAATTTAAAGGAAAAATATATGACACAGAATGATTGGGTTGGTGAGTATTTAGGAAAATCAGCTGAAGCCCCTACCCCTGCCCCGACAGTAAAGCCGGCAACTCCTCCAGCACCCGCAGCAAAAGATCCCGCCGCCCCAGCTAAGGCAGACCCCAAAACTCCTCCGGCCGAAGCAACACCAATGACCAAAGAAGAAGTATCAGAATTTAAAAAACAATGGGAGAAAGCTGAAAAAGGCTTATCAGGGGTTGATAAAGCCACAGCAGAATTAATTATTAAATCCGGAGATAAAGACAAAGATAAAGTTCAAGTCTCAAATTGGTCAGGTCCTGCTGCCCAATTAAAGCCATCACAATCTACAATGGATATGGATAAAGCAGTTGGCATGGCAATAGGTCAATTAAAATCTGGAAAAATAGGTGGGGATTTAGGTGCTTTAATATCTGAAGACAATCAAATAATGGATGGCCACCATCGATGGGCTGCGACCATTATAGCCACCGGGGACACAGGTAAAGTCGGTGGTTTTAAAGCAAGTCTTCCTGGGAAAGAATTGATGGCTGTTTTAAATGTTATTACTAAAGGTGCCTTTGGCATAGAACACGGGAATTCAGGATCAGGAGATATCTCTGCATTCACTCCAGCAAACATAAAAAAGAAAGTAAAAGAATTTACAGAAAATGGTATTAAAGGAAAATTCCCTTTGACAAAAGAAGAAGTCCAAAAAGTGCTTGAAGATAAATTTGGATCTGTAGAAAAAGGTATTGAAACAATGGGGGATAATGTTAAAAGCATGGTTTTAACAGTACCAGACTGGGCACCAAAAAGGGAAGAAATGCCTGTAATAGATCCAGATAAAGGAAATGTTACAAAAACTGTAGATATGTTAAATAAAGGAGAAGTTGATCTAAGAGTTCCCTATGCAAAAAGCAGTTATATAAAGGCTTTAAAGGCCAGAGTAGCAAAGTCCCTTGCTGAAGAGGGCAGAGTAACTTACGGAAGAAAATAATGATAACTAAAATAGCAATTCGACTACGCATACATGCCCCCAAACGTCGTACGGGTCTTCAACGCCTTAAGACCAGGCTTTATTATCGTAGGAATAGAGCTCGCATTCGCATGCAGCGCCGACGCTATCTTAGGCTGCATAAGCACCAGCTAAAACACAGAAAACAATTCCAGAGATTTAAACCCACCTGGCTTAAAAAGCCTAAACGTCCGCACCCCAAAAAATTTAAGTTAATTATACCTAAACGCCATAAGTTTTAAAATTTTTCCGATTTGACCCGTACAATGATAATAGGGGACGATTTGTTATCCACTATTACCGGAAAGATTTTATGATACCTGATGGCATTAAAGAACGATTTGAACTCTACCGAAAATGGTTCAGAACCCTTTTGGTAAAAGAGTTCATGAATCTCCCATCAAAGCACCAAATGCAATTTATAGGTCTTATCAAGGATTTTATTGAAAATTGTAATAAAGTCTATGAAGATCAAATAGATATAAAAGAAAGAGTTATCAACCTTACAGTAACAAAGGTTCTTTCACCGGATAACAAACAAGAAAGCTATGTAATCTGCGGGAAGTCTTCCGAATTAAAAGATGAAGTCAGAATGTCTGTACCTATAAATAGGCCCAAACCAAAATTAGGGGTTAAATTATACCACACGGTCTTCAGTTTAGATGAAATTGTTTGGTACTCGTCAAAAGAAGAACTCATAACCAAAGCCAACTCATAAGGAGCTTTGTATGTTACGAATTGCAAACCGACCATCTTGGTATACCAAATCAAAATTCATCCGTACACGGAAGAATCATCAGTGGACCGAACAGGAAATGAAGCAAGTTTATTCCCTTCGAATCCAAAGAGTGCCAATTGATTTAATCATTGAAAAATTACATCTGAATGTACGCAGAGTTCAGGTGTATAATATCCTGCGAATGCTGAAAAAGAATCAGGACAATAAATGTTTCCAATGTGGGGAAGACCTTAATAAGGAAGAACAATCAAATCAAAATAATAAATTCTTTAAAAAGTGTGATTCTTGTAAAAAGAAGAATCATGTTTATAAAAAGAGAAAAAGGCGTAATAATATTAAGGAAGGTATTTGCGGATATTGTGGCCGAAATCGTATTTTAGAAGGTAAGAAGGCCTGCATCTATTGCTTGTCTTACTCCCATCGGCAACATATCTCTAAAGGACTTTGTGGTAATTGTGGAAAAAGTCCTATAAGTCCCAGAAGTATATCTTCTTGTGATTATTGTATGGTACTAAATCGAAATCAAGTCCATATGAGTAGAATTTTTAAATTGTCTTCGGAACGTATTACTGAAGTACACAGAAAACTACACCAAACTGAGGCTAAAAAATGCAAATCGTTAACCTAAATGACGACCTTTCTCCCTGTTCCAAGTGTGGGACTAATTTATCCATTTTGGGTAAATTTATCCATACGGGTGTAAAGGAAAATACCGCAACTAAGAAAGATGAGATATGCAAATGCCTCACCTGTAATGAGGAATTCATTCTCCATTATGAATTCTTTGATGAAAATGGGCATGTCAACAGTTTCGTCTTTAGTGGTGATGTCAACGATCCTTCCTATAATTGGCAGGACCAACTTACCAATGAACAGAAGATTGCAATTGGCGAGCATTTGAAAACATGTGAAATTTGCAATAAAAGACTTGTTGATGAAGTAGCCTCCGATGCCTGGCTTGCCTCCTTGGTTCATGCTGTAAAAAAATAGTCCTTTATTTTTCCTCTTGATCGAACTAATATATTATGAACCATGGAATTAATAAATTACTACACCATTCTTAGCATCCCCAATGACGCCTCAGATGAAGCAATTAAAAGGGCTTATCGTAAGTTGGCGCTCAAATTACACACTGATAAAAGTCACGATAAAGAGACCGAGTGCCTTTTTAATACAATAACGGAAGCAAAAAATACCCTTCTCGATCCAATTTTAAGAAAAAATCATGATAAATCTTTAAGGGTCTTCCCTACCAAAGCTGCTCGGCAACGCCGCGGAACAGACATAAACCTCAATCTAAAAATAGCTGTTAGTGACATCGCTACTGAGTCAATCAAAAATATAATGACCACCCGTCAGAATCATTGTCCAGATTGTTTTGGCACCGGATGTTCAAAGAAATTTTTAAATCCATGCGAAAAATGCGGGGGCACAGGAATAGATCTGATATCCGCGGTTATGGGTCCTAAAAAAGCCTGCACACTTTGTAAAGGTTATGGTGATTATCCTGAAAAGCCAGATTGTAAAAGATGCAAAGGAACCGGAATTATCCCGGAAAATATCACCAGGCAAATAAAGATAAACCGGAATTTTCAGCCCACCTTTGTAATCCCCAAATCCGGAAATTTACCTTTGGGTGGAAATACTCCAGGAGACCTTATCGTTTCCTTCATTGTAGAAAAGACCAGCAATTATGAAATAGAAGGAAAGAATATTAAGGGGCAATTAAAAATTAGCCCTGCACAAGCAATCCTGGGTGATATTATATTCTTGGACGTTTTTGGCAATGTTTTAAAAATTAATCTGCCGGCCGGAGCAAAACACGGAGATATAATCGAGAAAGAAAATGCTGGGGTAACAAAAGGAAATAAAAAAGGATCTTTGATGTTGAAAATTTATATCGATGTCCAGAAAAAAATTACTGAAGAAGAGAAAAAACTCTATACTCAATTATTAAAACTTCAAAAGGGGTACTTGTAATGGCCGAACCTCAAAAACCATCAATTCAGCAACAAATAGATCAAATTGTTGGTAAGATTAATGAGCATGCCCAAGCTCTGGAAATGACTGTCCTGCGGGATAATCAGCAGCAAGGTGTAATTGATCAATATAGGGTTAATATTTACAACCTGGAATTAAAACAAGAGCTCCTGATTAAAATGCTGGAAGAAAAGGGCATTTTTGCCAAGGAAGAGTTGGCCAGAAGATGGCCTTTATACCTGAGAAATGAGGTTGGAGTTATAGGCCCGGAAGGTAAAATGGAAGGATCACTCAAGGTGACATTTTATGATGAAGGAGTCAAATCATGAGAATTATAGAAGTAACGGGAAATTTCAGCCGTAATGGAATGAATTTTTTAGCCGGTCATTCCTACGTTATGGCAGAGGACATAGAATCCCAATTCAGAAGTGTTGTTGGAAACTTCATCGGAATGTCACACCCAATCGAAACCATTTATCGAAAATATAATGGTGAAGATCTTACCAGTAAAAAAATCATGTGCTGGAGGACCGGCGGTATTGGAGACATGATGTTTCTCAGCCCAGTTTTCAGGTATCTTAAAAAAAGATATCCAGGATGTTTTATTAGGGTAGCATCGGGATGCAAGCAGCCCTTAGAAAATCTCCCTGAAATCGATGAGCTATACGATATGCCTTTTGATATTAAACTTCTTGAAGATATGGATTATCATCTGATGTTCCAAGGCATCATAGAATCCTCAAATGAAAAATCCAAAATTACCCATGCAGTTGATATGTTTTACAGTTATTTCAATATTGACAGCATACAAATGCCCCCAGAGGATAAAAAACCCAGGCTAGTTTACAACGACGCAGAACAGAAATGGTTAAAAGAAGAATGCGGCAGACTTGGTATAACTTCTGAAGACTTCGTATTAGGAATTCAGATGGAAACTTCTGCACCATTAAGGAATTATCCCAAGGAAAAGCTGAAAGTTGTAATTGATGTTTTAGCCAAAGAAGATAAAGTAAAAATAATGCTCATTGGAAGCCCCCAACAGAACTTGTTGGCCGGCTATTTAAAAGGTAATTACCCCAATGTTTTTGTAGCCACTAATTACGATGTACGCAAAGCTATCGTACTGGCATCCAGGTACAATCTCATAATGGCATCTGATAGTTTTATGATCCAAACCGCGGGTGCCTTGGACAAACCCTTAATAGGCCTCTATGGACCCTTCCCCAGTGAAGTCCGAATGAAGTATTTCAAGAATGCAATTGGATTAGAGGCTAAAGTTGTCTGTGCTCCTTGTTTTAAGCATGATTATAGGGCCTGCATAAAAGGATTCCCCAGCCCTTGTTTTTCATTAATAGATCCTGAGGATGTTCTTCAGACCATTGACTTTCAGAGAAACAAATTCTATGGAGGTCATTTTAATTATATGGCACCTTATTTCAGACAGCCAAACCTGACAGAAGTTGAACAGTACTTTCTGAGTGCTGATAAAGGGCTTTGTTTCTTTGGTGCCACCTATCAACACCCCAATATGATTCGGGTGGATACCAATAAATTTGTGAAGGCCGACATAAACGACCTCAATCATGCCTTCGAATACAATCGATACCCCTTTGTTCTGTATATCAACAATATTGGCTTCCAAAATGGATCTGTTTATGGAAACTGCAAGAACTTCGTCCGCCCCGGGGGTTATTTCATTGTGTACCGAGAAGATTGTGTAGAACCCATGTTTGTTGATTTGAAAAAGGATATAGGCAAGGATTTTACAATCCTTTATTCAAAATTCGACCAAGCGGCCAGAATTGGGGTTCTTGTTGGAAAAAAACCCTTTTAAATCTGGTGCTTAGGAATACTTTATTAATATAAAATGCTCTCCTTTAATCCCTGAGGAGAGCATTTATGTCTATCGACGTATCAAATTTATCTACCCCAAAAGCTCCAGCTACGCAGACCAATCTTCCTGATCCCAAAGATCAAAAGAAGAAGCTTGATCAATTGAAAAAGGATCAGAAGCAAGTCACTGATATTTCTAATGATATAAATACAAAGGTACAACAGGTAAATCAAAGCCTGGAAAAGACCTTTGGAAAATCAGCAAAGCTTATCTGCCTCCTGCGGCTAGATATGGTGGCCGACAAACTTGATAAGATTAACCCAAGGCTGGCAAATCAAATTGATTTGATTACCAATGCCTTTGAAAATTCCAACTGGGAAGATTAAATGCTAAAAAACATAGCCTTTCTGATTAAAGTCATAGCTGCGAAAGCCACCGAATTAAAAGGCTTTGTGACAGATATTGAAAAAGACACTAATGAGAATAAGAATTTCCGGAAAGTCCTCTATACTGGAAAGAATAGCCAGCTGGTATTAATGTCCTTAAAACCTGGTGAGGAAATAGGGGCTGAAATACACAAAGACACGGATCAGTTCTTCCGAGTAGACTCAGGTTCCGGGGAGGTAGTTATTAATGGTACGAATACCCCCATTAAGGACGGTTTCGCAGTAGTAGTCCCTCAAGGGGCAAAACACAACATCATTAATACAGGTAAAGAAGACCTGAAGCTTTACAGCATATATAGCCCACCACATCATGAAGACGGTACTATCCATAAAACAAAAGAAGAAGCGGAATCCAGTAAAGAGCATTATGATGGAAAACCTACTGAATAAAACCGCGGATTACCCGGAACATCCCGATTCCGTCATCATAACCAAAAAGGAAAGCCTTTCTGGGTCTGAACTGACTGAAAAAGATATTTACACCTACTATGAGGGTGTAAAAGACGGTATCCTCAAAGAAATAAAAGGCCGGAATATTTTTATCCGTCTTATAACAAAATCCGGTGCCCTTTTTATTAGACATCCTTTTTCAAACAAGGATGAATACATTCAAATTAACAATGCTGAGCAATTTGAAGAATACCATACTGGCCGTATCCTGGAGTTTCACATTACAATGCCAGCTATGTGCCCTTATTACGTTGTGGATTTTGATTCGGCCGGGGACTGGACCAGTACAAAGAAGATAACGGCAGAAATTGCCGATAAAATGGAAAAGCTCCCAGAAGTGAAAGAAATAGAATTAAGATTCTCCGGAAAACGCAGTTTTCATATAATTGGCTGGCTTAAGAAAGCCAAACCGATCGACAAAGCCCGGGAAGACCTCAAAGCCTGGCTTAGAGAGGCCTTCGGTGACCGGGACGATGTCGTAATGGGGGAAAGTCCCAAGGGCTCTAAAGGGGCTCTGGGAGTGGCTCCAATGAAAATTAATGGGGGCCAGGTGGCTTTGTATTCTTTAAGAACTACCGGACTCTGTTGTATTCAAGTTCCCAGGGCCAGCCTTATGAAATTTGAGAAGACTGATGCAACTCCTGAAAAGGTTTATAAAGTTTTTACTGGAAGGAAATTTGTCCCTATGGAAAAGAAAAAGGCAGCTCTTCGAGTTATAAATGCTTTTTTAAAAGAAAGTGGGACTTATCCCCCCATTGATGAGGCCTTCAGAAGAAAAGAAAGACCTTTCAGCAGAACTGTGGTTGAACCAAAATCTGAATACCATGGAAGTCCTTCAAAATTTGCTGAAAAGGGTGAGATAGTTAAAATTTTAAATAAAGACGGACAATGGGTTGATATAGTTTGGGGTGAGTCACTCGAAAATAAAATTAAGGGGTCTTAAAATGTACCGCATTTCAATGCCCTTTTATAATGGAGCTGATTTAAAATTCGAGCATCTGGATCCTGATTCAATAAAGGCTATTATAACCGATTTAAAAAAAGGCCTTACAGTACATTCTTTGGGTAAATCTGTACATTGGGATAAAATTCTCCCCGATCAAAGACATATTCTTGAAAAATTTTTTAAACTGCATCAAAGACCTCCTTCAATTTTGTATTACTACAATAGAGAAAAAAATACTATAGAAAAATTACCAAATGCTAAGAAAGTTACTCAAGCTTTCCTGAAACTGGCCAGTTATGATCGCGATCAGTTAGTGCCAGGTTATGTGGGTAAATTTGTAATACATAATCACCAAGCAAAAAAGGCCGGCCATCATTTTGATCTTCGATTAGAATTCCCAGTAGCATCCCTACATGAAGCCCTAAATACCTATGAAGGAAAAAGGCTACCAGGCACTCCAGAGCCTTTGAGTGAATTCCCGGATAAGCCAGGTACAGTTTACCGGTCCTTCGCTGTTCGTAAGCATACTCTTCCTACTGAAAAAAATAAACTCTTTATTGTTGAAACTGAAGACCATCCCGTTCAATATGGTACTTTCAAAGGCACTATCCCTGAAGGTTATGGTGCCGGTGATGTTGATATTTTTGATCGAGGAACCTTTAAGTTGATTGATGTTGAAGGTGATAAAAAATATACGATCGAGTTTAAAGGTAAAGAATTAAGGGGAATTTACGCCTTCGTGAAGTACAAAAACGGATATCTCTGGGTAAAAACCAAAAAGTAATTATTTTGGAGGAGCAGCAGGTACACCAGGTGCAGGTGCCGGGGGTATTGCAGGAGCCCCCGTTTGTTCTGGTGGAGTATATGGCCACCAAAGTTGAACTGTTATAGCTTTAGGATCCCACTGAATCACATTTAAATAATCAATATTACGTTTGATCCTCTCAATCTCAGTTTTTGTAAGCTGAGCATTCCTTCGAAGAATCAAATTATAAAGACTATTTGGCCCTTGTATCTGACCAGGCATAAGGGTAGTTTTTGACCGATCTACCATAGTTTGAAGGCCCATTTTTTGAAGCAAGGGCCTGACCTGCTTAAAAAGCTCTGCAGGTTCTGTATCAAGTGTTGGGGCAGGGCCAGCTGGACCGGCCGGTGCCGGGGCTAAAGCTATTTTTCGAAGATAATCAGATATAGATAGGATCATAGGATTAAGAATTAAAATATTTATAGAGTATTTCATTTAAGAAATTGCAGTTTAGACAGTATAATATAACATCCCATAAAAGGAGATTCCAGAATGAATAAATACCACGTCTGTTTAACTGATACGGATTTATACAAACTAACGATGCAGATGGCTATTTGCCGTCTTTATCCCAGAGCAAGAGCTAGATATGCCTTCAAAAACCGGGATAATCGAGAATTTCCAGAAGGTTTCGATAAAAGACTGATAGAAATAATCGACAGTTTCCGAGATATTAGATTAACTAAAGATGAAAAAAACTTCATCTTAGAAAAATGCTATTATTTAGACCCCCAATATCTTGATTTCCTGTCAGGTTATCAATATGACCCCAAAGAGGTTTTTATTCTCCAAGAAGGGCCAAATCTGAATGTAACCGTCGAAGGTCCTTGGTATAAGACTGTACTCTGGGAAGTTCCTTTAATGGCTACAATCAGTGAACTCTATTTTGAAATGACCGGTACCCCCATAATGGACTATGAAGACCGAGAAGTATTGAACATGAAAAAAGTTAAGGATCTTACAGAAATAAGGGCTTATTATTCCGAATTTGGCACCAGACGTCGCTATTCTTTTGAAGTCCAATCCCAAGTTGTGATGAATTTAAGAGGTAATATAAGGTCTGGCTCAGGTTTTTTACTTGGCACCAGTAATATCCATCTGGCCAAACTCAATGAATTAACCCCAATGGGTACCGTAGCTCATGAGTGGTACCAAGCGCATGCAGCCATGTTCGGGTACCTTCGAGGTAATACCGAGGCTTCTGAGGCCTGGGTGAGGGTCTACGAAGGGAATTTAGGTATAGCCTTACCGGACACATTCACCACGGACATCTTTTATAAATATGGGTTCAATACAAAATACGCTAAACTCTTTGACGGGGTACGCCAGGATTCCGGCAGTCCATTGGAATTTATCGACAAAACCATTACCCACTATAGAAAGCTGCGGATTCAACCGCGGCTAAAAACATGCCTATTTTCCGACAATCTCAACAGTATAGCCAAAATTAAAGAAATTAAAGAGTATTGTTGGAAAGGGAAAGAACCGGAAGACCGTCTTATGGACAGGTATGGGATAGGTACCTGGCTTTCAAATGACGTTGGAGTAAAGCCCCTGAATATTGTCATTAAGCTAGTTGGTTTAGATTGTGGTAACGGATGGGTTAATACAGTCAAACTGTCGGACAGCCCAACCAAACATACTGGTGATTCGGCTGAGATTGATCTGTGTCTCAGAACTTTGGGAATTAAATAATGGAAATACGAGAAGCAGACTGTTGCCATAATTGCAAACATTTTTTATGTGAAAAATGGGAATGCTTTGGGGACTGCAAACCACATCCTGAGTTCAATAAAATTGGAATATTTTTTCACAACATCTGTGATGATTTCGAAAAAAGAACCGGGGACATGGCTTTAAAGGAGCACAATGATTAAAGAATACATCCTTTGCGCGGCAACCCATTATGATGATGAAAAGAAACATGTTCATCAACCGAAGAACATAAAAACCGGGGTAGTTGTTGCAGGGCGGAGACATCATAACTGCATTGCCACTGCCAATATTTTAAATAAAGAATTGGCACAGACTTGTAAAAAAGGCTCTATTCAAGGATTCCTTACAAATACCGACCGGTTTGTGGACAGATTTGAAGCATATCAAATTGCGGAGAAAGCTAAACAACTTTTAACCAAGTCAAAAGCCACAGTTCCGATGCTTTTGAGTGAGGATGTGTGGTAAATGCAATACTCAAAAGTAATTTTTGAGCATATGCTGAACGATGCCGGCCTCCGCCTAAAGGATAAGCTCGACCCCGGAGAACTTCAAGGGCTGGACGATTTCTTCGAGGCCTGGAGAAAAGCAGATTCTTTAAGGCGCTTCGGAAAATGGCTTCGAACAGAACATTCCGATGAATTTAAGACCAGGTATTTATACTGGAAAAACAAATGAAGTGTCTCAGATGCGGGTATTGCTGTATAAATCTATTCGTAGCTATTGTTAAAGACCCTGAACTTGGAATTAAAGAAGGGAATATTATTTCCCATGAGGGTAAAGGAAAACCTTGCATTCATTTAAGAGGAAGTAATCCAGGAGAGTACTCTTGTGCCATACACGATCAAAAGTGGTATAAGAAAACCCCCTGTTTTCAGTACGATCAAATAGGAAAGAAAAACTCGGATTGTCGAACCGGAAGATATATACTAACCAAAAGGGAAAAAATATGAATTGGGAAAAGCCTTTAAAAAACATGCGTGAAGCTCTAAATTTCTACATTCAGAAAAATGGAATCAAAGCCTTGATACTGGGAGTGTCCGGCGGAATTGATTCAGCTTTGGTTGCGGCCATAGCCCGACCTGTTTGTGATGAGCTTGGAATAAATCTCATCGGAAGGTCCTTGCCCAACACTACTAATAAACCCGATGAAATTTCTCGGGCGGAAGCTGTAGGAAGAAGTTTTTGCCATGATTTCGATACCTTTGTTATCAATGATCAATTTGTTCAGATTCTGAGCAATAGTGAAATCAAATACTCATCAAAAGAAGATGAAAAATTTAATAAAATAGCCGAGGGCAATCTAAAGGCTCGTATCCGGATGGTACACCTTTACGATCTGGCCTACAGGAACCGTGGAATGGTACTCGGTACTGACAATTTCACTGAGCTTATGCTCGGCTTCTGGACCCTGCATGGGGACGTAGGCGATTATGGCCTAATCCAGAATCTATGGAAAATGGAAGTCTATGATTTAGCCACCTGGATTTGTGAAAACAATCTGATGACTTCCAGGTCTCTTCGGCCACGCCCGTCCCTCGAATCGTGCATCAAAGCAGTGCCCACCGATGGCCTGGGGATATCCAATTCTGATCTTGATCAATTGGGGGCCTCAACGTATGATGAGGTTGATAAAATACTGAAGACTTGGCTTACCAAAGATATTGATTCTTTTTATTACGATGAAGATCATCTTGGTTACCCGGGGAGACTTGAGTCACTGGAATTTTTCAAGTATCGGGAATCCCTGAAGGATCATCCGGTAGTTCAGAGACATATCAGATCTGAATTTAAAAGAATAAATCCCTTCAACCTTAAAAGGGATCAAATTTTTAAATTTCAAGATTAAAGATCCAAAATGTCCGGTTCTTTAAAAGGGGACTTAGGCTGTTTGTCTTCGTCCTCATCTACTCTTTTTTGGGGAACCGGTTGGAAGTAGTTATGGGCTGTGGCGCAGGCTATGCAAAAAGGATCCCGTTTTCCGAATCCAAAAAACATGAAATTAACTCTGTCTTCAATCTCTTTAAAAGGACCTGCATGACATAAACGGCAATAAACTAATTTCTTTATTTCTCCATTATCATCAATGTAAAAATATTTAG